>OLVT01000542.1_pt1 | contig 40260 bp, 44 predicted proteins | sample 1673241 | NCBI WGS metagenome assembly OLVT01 (sample SAMEA3178936, study PRJEB25190) | human gut metagenome | biome: human gut; feature: human-associated habitat; material: faeces | place: Austria | collected 2013 | reverse complement strand
TGGATAATTCCTTACTGGCTGTAAGGGATATTAACCATAAAAATATTGTAGTAGATAAGGGTTCAGGTTTATCCAAAATTGAGGCGATTCGTGGTACAATGAAAGTCTGGGAAGAAAGAGAACGGGTTGTGGATAAAAGGAGTAGTTATGATAAAACGTCAGAATGGTTATGTATTAAAAAAAATAAAGGGTACTGCGTATCTGCTCCCGTATGGACAGAACATTGCAGATCAGAAAAGAGGACTCATTTTCAATGAGACAGGAGAGGTAATCTGGAATTTCCTGGATAAAGAGAAAACATTGGAGGAAATCATCGAAGCGGTGGCTGCTTATTATGAAATCCCTGTTTCGGACAGGGAAGAACTTGGCAAAGATGTAGAGGAATTTGTCAGTCAGCTTCTGGGAATGGGAATTTTAAAGGAAGAACTAAAAAAAGGAAAAGAACCATTTTATCATTGTATGAAGATTGGCGGAATTTGTATAAAACTATGCGGACCGGCAGACATATTTCCAAAACAGTTTGCCTCTTTTTTCTGTGAAGAGGAAGAAGCAGATCAGATCATTGAGGTGAAAGTCTTGGTTCCGGCAAATAAGCCAAATGGAAACGTACTGATCCGCAATAAAGAAATGAGTATCTGTGAGTGTGATGAAGGATATCTGGTGCTTTTTCATCAAATGAAAAATGTACTGGAAGGCTATATGACGAAGGATGGAAGTTATGTACGGATCCACGCACTGATGCCGCAAAATGAAGAAGAAAAGGACAATCTTTTCCACGCGATCCGGCTGTTTTATCTGTATCTGGCGCAGAAAAAGGGATTTTATGCAATCCATTCGGCATCTATTTTATACCAGAACAGGGCATGGCTTTTTTCGGGGCATTCCGGTATGGGAAAATCTACACACACGGAACTCTGGCATGAACGGGTTCATACGCCTTATCTGAACGGAGATCTGAATCTGGTTGGAATAGAAAATGGGAAGCTGAAGGTCTATGGAATGCCATGGTGCGGAACTTCCGGGATTTTCACAACAAGTACACAGGAGCTTGGCGGAATCGTCCTGCTTGGAAGAGATGATTATGATCATCTGGAAAGGCTAGGGGAAGCAGAAAAAATCGTCCGTGTGATGCAGCGCATGATCTCACCGGCCTGGACAGAAGAACAGATGGAAAAAAATCTTGATTTTGCAGGGCAGATCGTAGAAAACAGTCCGGTATATTATCTGAAATGTACGAAAAATCCGTCAGCGGTAGAAACGATCAAGGCACAGATAGACCAGATGGAGGCAGAAGGATAAATGAAAAAAAAGATACAGCTGTTCTGGAAGCATCTGAAGGCAGGGACATTCCAGAAAATGTGGATGCAGACAAAATGGATTTCTCAGTATGCACGCCGCTATTGGAAGGCGATGATTGTGTACACAGCACTTGGCCTTGCAGGAACGGGCGTTTCGCTGATCTCAAGCCTGATCTCAAAAGACCTGGTTGATATTATTACCGGGCATCAGACTGGAAAGCTTCTCAGTACATTTGCTGCGATGATCGGGTTTTCCATTGCAAATATTCTGGTTTCGCAGGCATCCGGTTATGCGTCGACCTTTATCAATCTGAAAGTGGATGCGGAGATCAAGAATGACATTTTTGCAAAAATGATGGTGACAGACTGGGAGTCACTGACGGCGTATCACACCGGTGATCTGGTGACGAGGTGGAGCTCGGATGCATCCAATATCTCAAGTGGGATTTTGAACTGGATTCCGAATTTGATCATCTACACGGTACGTTTTTTCAGTTCACTGGCGATTGTGGTTTATTATGACCCAAGTTTTGCAGTCTTTGCTTTAATCGGAATTCCGTTCAGTGCATTGCTTTCAAGACCGCTGCTTCGGAGAATGCGTAATAATAATGAGCGCAGTGCGGCGATGAATGCAAAGCTTTACGGATTCAATCAGGAGACCTTTTCTAATATCCAGACGATTAAGGCATTTGACCTGATTTCTTTTTATATCGACCGGCTGAAAAATCTGCAGAAGGAGTATATCGGGATGCGTCTGGAATTTCAGAAAATGTCAATGCTGACTTCGGTTCTGATGTCGCTGATCGGATTTGTTGTGTCTTACAGCTGTTACGGATGGGGAATTTATCGTGTCTGGAGTGGCGTGATCAGTTATGGTACGATGACCATGTTCCTGTCCCTTTCAGGGAATCTTACCAGTTCTGTAAATTCGCTGACCGGTCTGATTCCGTCGGCAATTTCCCTGACAATTTCGGCAGGGCGTCTGATGGATATCGTGGAAATGCCGCAGGAGGATTACAGCCGGGACAGCGAAGTCCGGGCATTTGAAAATACATACCGTGCCGGAGGAATCGGACTGGATATGCAGGAACTGAGCTATCGGTATAATACAGGAACGGAAGTATTTTCGCATGCAACGGTAGAGGCGTATCCACATGAGATCGTGGCACTTGTCGGTCCATCCGGAGAGGGAAAGACAACGATGCTACGGCTGATCTTGTCCCTTTTAAAACCACAGGGTGGGGATGCATGGGTGTGCGCCGGAGAAGACAGAAGCAAAAAGCTTGCAATGTCTCCGTCAACCAGAAAACTATTTTCTTATGTACCGCAGGGAAATACGATGTTCTCTGGTACGATCGCGGAAAACCTGCGCAATGTAAAGCCTGATGCGACAGATGCAGAAGTGATCGAAGCACTGAAGCTTGCGGAAGCATGGGAGTTTGTAGAAAAGCTTCCGGATGGAATCGACAGTGTGGTAAAGGAACGTGGCGGTGGCTTTTCGGAAGGACAGGCACAGCGGCTTTCTATTGCGAGGGCACTTCTTCGAAAATCTCCGATCCTGCTTCTGGATGAGGCGACTTCCGCACTTGATGTGGCAACCGAGCGGCGTGTGTTAAAGAATATCATGGCAGATACCTATCCGAGAACCTGTATCGTGACTACTCACCGGCCGACTGTGCTGAATATCTGTACACGGGTATATGCAATCCGGGATAAGAAGTGTGAGGTGTTGGGGGAAGAAGAGATTGCGAAGATGGTGAAGGATTTTTAGAGGAAGAAAACCTGGAATTAAAGAGCAAAAAAGAGAGTTTCCAAAAACAACAGATTCTGGAAACTCTCTTTTCCTATAGGTAGATTTAGAATTTTTAGTAGTGTTTAAAATTAGTCAGTGATACTTACGCCTGTGATAGCAAGACCTGTATCAGATGTGACTACAAGATCACCAAATCCAATGTTGTCCATTTACCTGAATGCGGTAATCACCACGTCCGGTCTGAGGTGTCTGATGGATATAAGCAGATGCTGTATAACATCCGCTTGCAGCGTATACGCCTTCGGCTAAGCCTATATCTATTGTTACGACTGGTTTTGAATATGTTTTTATTGAAAATGCCTCCCGTGAATAGATTAGTTATTTGAGTAACTAGCACCGGTACACTCTAATTTTTTAATATCGTTTCCCTGTACCTGTACAGAAATTTCAGCATTAGAAGAAGCTGAATGCCAGTTTAACGTTAGCATACTTCCATTTGCTGAAGATGACGCGCCACTACTCCTTCTGCCACACCGGTATCGAGAGTAATAATCGGTTTTTTGTATAATTTCATAAATAAAACTCCTTACAAAGTCAGGCTATATATTGTAACAAAACTAAAAATGAAATGTTTTCTTTATATAGAATACCATCTAAAAAAGAGTCAATATTTTTTGAGAAAAAATGCAGTTTTGTGCAATAAAAATACAACAGCCTCAAACGAAGCTGTTATATGAAATCCTTTATATTAGACTACAGAATAAGTATATCCTGTCATTTTTAAGTTATCAATGGATGTTCCATGATTCAGATGAACACCGATTGTAAGTGGATTCTCAGCAGTACTTGCAAAGGTAAGAGTTGCGGTCTGTCCTGAACATGTTGCATTCACAGATGCATCAGTTGTTTCAACCTGGTCAATTGTATCGTTGAAATTGATAACCAAAGTGATCGTACCATCAATATCGGACCAGTTTGCCATAGCAAGTCCTTTTCCACCATTGGTTCCCCAGCGGTCCCACACACCATGGTACTCAACCTTGAGTGTTCCCTGGGATGCACCGCTTGCAGCATATATTCCTTCTGAAATTTCATTATCTATAGAAATTACTGGTTTTTTATAAAATTTCATCATTACAAATTACCTCCTAAATCCATTTAATCTTAGCTGATGTAATTATATGGATTCTAAAAGAGAAAGTCAATAGATAATGTATAAAAAAATAAACAAGGATATATGAAATCAATAGGTTTGATCTATTGACATTTGTAAGAGTTGATTGTAAGATATTTGCGTGCGCAAATAGTTGCATAGATGAAGGAGCATTTGCCATAAAATGAAGGAGAAAAGATATGACTTCTGAATTACATAAGGTTCAAAGACCGATGAAAGATCTGGTAAAGTGGACAGCTATATTGAGTTTGAATCTGAACAGTCTGTTGGACAGAAGGCTGGAGACATTTGGAATCAACAGCAGCCAGTTTGTTTATATATTGAAAGTATGCAGGAGCCCGGGAATAACGAGAGAATGCATTTTCCATGAGATTTATCGGAATCCGAGCAATATAAGCAGAGCACTTACCCAACTGGAAGAAAAAGGGTATATGACGAAGGAACCAAGTCGGGAAGACCGGAGAACCTGTCATTTATATCCGACTAAAAAGGCGCAGGAGACTTATGAGCAGATCGAGGAAATCCTGTCCGGATGTGATCAGGAGATTATGGAAATATTTTCAGAGGAAGAGAAAGAGATATTTCCGGGAATTTTGCAGAAAGCAGCACTTCGGGCAGTTGAGCTGAATGAAAAGGAGAGGAAATAAAGGTGAGAGATAAAAAGGCAAATACAGTGAATGAGCAGGACAATCCGCTTGGGTATGAAAAGGAATCAAAACTACTGGTTGGATTTGCGATTCCATGCATTATTTCCATGCTGGTAACAGCTCTTTACAATATTGTAGATCAGATTTTCATTGGCCAGGGTGTGGGAATGCTGGGAAATGCAGCAACGAATATTGCGTTTCCGCTTTCTACTTCCTGTACGGCAATCTCACTGCTGCTTGGAATCGGCAGTGCGACCAATTTTTCATTGAAGCTTGGTGCAGGAGAAGAAAAAGAATCTGCAGAGTATGCGGGAAATGGAATTTGCCTGATGGCAATTTTCGGGATTGCACTTTTTGCAGTAACGACGATTTTCCTGACTCCGATGCTGAAATTCTTCGGTGCCACATCGGAGGTACTTCCGTATGCACAGGAATATACACGGATCACGGCAATTGGCTTTCCATTTCTGATCGCAAATACGGGGATGAGTAAGCTGATCCTTGCGGATGGAAGTCCGCGGTATTCGATGACATCTATGCTGGTGGGTGCTATTGTAAATACAATTCTGGATCCGATTTTTATTTTTGGGCTGCATATGGGAATGAGGGGCGCAGCACTTGCTACGATCATAGGACAGATCGTTTCGTTCTGCATCAGTCTGCGGTATATGTTCCATTTTAAAACGATCCGGCTTACAAAGGAAAGTTTCCATATGACGGGAAGACATATCGAGAATATTTTCAAATTCGGTGCCAGTGCCTGCTTTAACCAGATTGCAATGACGATCGTACAGATCGTACTGAATAATACATTGTCGCATTATGGAGCACAGTCTGTATATGGCGGTGACATTCCGCTTGCCTGTGCCGGGATCATTACAAAAGTAAATATGATCTTTATGTCATTTGTTATCGGAATTTCCCAGGGAATCCAGCCGATTATCGGCTTTAACTATGGCGCGGAGAAGTATGAACGGGTACGGAAAAGCTACCTGCTCGCACTTGGAACTGCAACCGTTCTTTCCGGAATTGCATTTTTCTGTTTCCAGGTATTCCCGAGACAGATCATCAGCGTATTTGGTTCGGGAAGTGAGCTGTATTTTCAGTTTTCAGAGCGGTATTTCCGAATCTATATGTTCCTTACGCTTATCAATGGAATCCAGCCGGTTACATCGAACTTTTTCAACTCCATCGGAAAATCGCAGCTGGGTGTATTTATGTCCCTGACAAGACAGATTCTCTTTTTATTGCCGCTGATTGTGATCTTTCCATTGTTTATGGGAATTGACGGGGTTATGTATGCCGGACCAATTGCAGATGCGGCAGCAGCAATCGTCTGCGGATATTTCATGGTGAGGGAGCTTAAGGAACTTTCCGCGATGGACAGGAAGAAAAAAGAAGAAAGTGCAGCGTTGAGCTGATGAGAAAGACGGTTCTTTTATGGGAACTGTCTTTTTTATTAACAGGAAATAGGTTAGGATTGATTCAGAAAAGAATTTTGTATATACTGATTAGTGAAAAAAACGAAATGAGATGATGATGTGAACATAGCGATTGTAATTCCGGTCTTCCGTCCGGATGGAAGACTGAAAATGTGTATCGAAAGATTATTAAGACAGAGTGTGATGCCGGATCGTATATTACTGAATATACTTTATGAAAACCCGGTAGACAGGGAAATTTCCGAAATTTATATAGATGAGAGGATCGAGATCAGATATGCGCCAAGGGAGGAATATGACCGGGCAGGAAGCAGAGATACGATCCTGCGGGAGCTGGATTCGGATGTTGTGATTTTCATGGTACAGACGGCGATACCGCAGAACCGGTATCTGGTAGAGAAGCTGACGGAACCATTTAAAGAGGAGAGGACGGCGGTCGTGTATGGACGGCATATGACAGATGATGAATGCAGTCCGATCGAGTGCTGTGTGAGACAGTTTAACTATCCGCCGAAAGGCATGATAAAATCTCTGGAAGATGCCGGAAAGCTTGGTATCCGGACATTTTTTAATTCCAATGTCTGTGCGGCATACCGAAGAAGAGCATATCTGGAGACAGAAGGTTTTGGAAAACGGATGATTGCCGGAGAGGATATGCTTGCGGCGAGAAGACTTCTGGAAAAGGGCTGGCAGGCAGTTTATGCGCCGGAAGCTGAAGTGATTTATTACCGGAACGATGATTTGCACGGACTCTGGAAGCGCAACTTTGACATTGGGGTTGCACACGCAGAGCATCCGGAGATGATCGAAAATACAAAACCGGGTAAAGAAGGAGTGCGGCTGGTACGTGTAACCTCGGCGCTGCTTAGACAGAATCATATGGAGGAATACCTGGGCGAAGTGCTGACACGCAGCATTGTTCGTTATCTGGCATATCAGCTTGGAAGAAACTACGAACGATTACCGGAGGGAGTTGTCCGGAAATGTTCGGCTAATAAAGAATACTGGGAGAAAAAATAATGGGATATTTTTATTTTGCAAGACATGGACAGACTGTATGGAATGTGGAAAATAAAATCTGTGGCGCGACCGATATCGAACTGACAGAACTCGGACATCAGCAGGCAACGGAGCTTGGGAAAAAGATAAAAGAAGAGGGCGTGAAGATCGATGAGATTCTGTATTCGCCTCTGGCACGTGCGAAAGAGACGGCACGCCATATTTCGGAAATGACAGGGATTCCGATGCGTGAGGAGATGCGCCTGAAGGAGCAGAATTTTGGAAAATATGAATCTACACCGAGAAATGGGGAGGAGTTCAAAAAGGCAAAACAGAACTTTATCAGTCATTTTGAAGGTGGCGAGACTATGCTGCATTTGTGCCAGAGAATTTATAATCTTCTGGATGATATCCGGGAAGAGGCAGATGATAAGGTCTATCTTCTTGTAGCGCACAATGGGATATCCAGAGTGATCCAGTCCTATTTTTATGATATGACCAATGAAGAATTTGCTGCATTTGGGATTAAGAACTGTGAGCTGAGGAAATTTGAATTTCCGGAGTAGGAGTAGCGTATGAAATTACTTATTAAGCAGAGAGTTTTTTCATGGACAGATTCATATGATGTTTATGACGAGAATGAAAATGCGAAGTATTTTGTAAAAGCAGAGTTTTTGTCGCTTGGACACCGGCTGCATGTATATGATATGGCAGGGAACGAACTCGGGTTGATTAAAGAAAAAGTGATGTCATTACTTCCAGTGTTTGAAATTGAAGTGAATGGGCAGACACTTGGACGGATTGAAAAGCGTTTTACATTGTTTCGACCGAAGTATGATGTTGAGTTTAATGGATGGCATGTAGAAGGAGATTTCATGGGATGGAATTATGATATCTATGAAGCATGCAGTCCTGTGGTACATATTACAAAAGAATTACTCCACTGGGGAGATACTTATGTACTGGATTTTGCAAATCCGGCAGATGAATTGATGGGACTTCTTCTGGTAATTACAATTGATGCGGCAGACTGCATTCAAAACAATTGATGTAATTTAATGAAATGTAAAAAAAGTCAAAAAAAATTAAAAAAACACTTGCCAAACCGATTGGTATGTGATAAGATTTTTTTTGTTGACGCGGAAGTGTCGGAATGGCAGACGAGCTAGATTCAGGTTCTAGTGCTCGCAAGGGCGTGTGGGTTCAAGTCCCATCTTCCGCATAATAAAAGAAACCTCAGGTGATTCGCCTGAGGTTTCTTTTATTGTACCGAAGCGATCCCTGAATCCAGGGTTCAGGTCTTCGCTCCGCTACGGTCGGCGCAGAGCACTCGTCCACCGGACGAGTTGCGCCCCATCTTCCGCACAGATGTCTTGAATTAAATACATGAGAACATTGGATTGACAATCTCTTGTCAAGGTGCAATAATATCCGCGGAGGTAGTATTTGAAAACTACAAAACTATACTCTGACTGAATCACAACAATTTCATATCGAAATCGTTTCCGTCAACAGGCGACGGAGAAGGAGCTTATATTTATTAAGAGGTAAAATAAGACTCAGGGAATACGAAGAATAGCAGAAGCATTTGCAGGGAGAAGTATACCTTGATGATGCTTTTTTCATATAATAATTTGGAATTATGGAAAAAAGCATGGTTGCACTCTATGTTTATGCTTATTTTTGTGTTTCCGGACAGAAAAGGAGTAAGACATGACAGTTGAGATGCTAAAAGGAAAGATTCATCGTGCTACGGTAGTACAGGCAGAATTAGATTACGTGGGAAGTATTACCGTTGATGAGGAACTGCTGGAGGCAGCAGGAATTATGGAATATGAGAAGGTTCAGATCGTGGACGTGAATAACGGAAGCCGATTTGAAACTTATACGATCTGTGGTAAGCGTGGAAGCGGAATGATCTGCTTAAATGGCGCTGCGGCAAGATGTGTAAGTACAGGTGATAAGGTTATTATCATGTGTTATGCAAATTATGAGGCAGAAGAAGCCAAAGAACATAAACCAAAAGTTGTTTTCGTGGATGATGAAAATAAGATCAGCCGTGTGACAAATTATGAAAAACATGGGTTGTTGAAAGACCAGGAAAAATAAGGAATCTAAAAACAAAATGAAATTTGTTGAATTCAGAACAAGAGGCTATCTCCGAATTTATTATAAAGAGGAGAATTATCATGCAGGTAACAACAACAGTCGAAGAGACAAGAAAATTAGTTAAGAACTGGAAAAAAGAAGGAAAAACCGTAGGTCTTGTACCGACCATGGGATTCTTACATGAAGGGCATGCAAGCCTGATAAGGAGATGCCGTGAGGAAAACGATATCGTTGTGGTATCCGATTTTGTCAATCCGACACAGTTCGGACCGACAGAAGACCTGGAAGCATACCCGAGAGATTTTAAACGTGACAGTGAGCTTTGTGAGAGCCTTGGAGCAGATCTGATCTTCCATCCGGAACCGAAGGATATGTATCATGATCCACATGCTTACGTAAGTATTGATACGTTATCTGATACCCTTTGCGGAAAGACAAGACCGATCCATTTTAAAGGGGTATGTACGGTTGTTTCCAAATTATTTAATATTGTAGCACCGGACAGAGCTTATTTTGGACAGAAGGATGCACAGCAGCTTGCAATCATCCGCAAGATGGTGCAGGATTTGAATTTTGATATCCAGATCGTAGGCTGCCCGATCATCCGTGAGGAAGACGGACTTGCCAAATCATCCAGAAATACCTATTTAAGCGCAGAAGAGAGAAAGGCTGCACTGTGCCTTTCAAGAGCCGTTAAAACCGGTCGGGAGGCGATCTGCAAGGGAATTAAGGCAGAAGAAGTTCTGTCAAAGATGCGCGCAGTGATCGAAGCAGAGCCGCTTGCAAAGATCGACTATGTAGCCATGGTAGATGCACTGGATATGCAGCCGGTCGAGAGTGTGGAAAAAGATGTTCTGGTTGCCATGGCAGTTTATATTGGAAAAACAAGGCTGATCGACAATTTCAGCTATGAGGTATAGCCTATGGAAAACAGAATGAAAAAAGTGGGAAAGGTCAGCTCTTTTCTTACAAAATATATCGGGGTCATCATTATCTGTTTTTCCGTCATTGCATTCTTCTGGCGTGACGGTTTTGCGTGGACAACGAGCTACACTTCTGTATTTCTCGGAGTTGCCATGTTCGGCATGGGGCTTACGATCAAGATGGACGATTTCAAAAGAGTCTTTTCCAGACCAAAAGAAATCCTGATCGGATTCATCGCACAGTACACGATCATGCCGGTGATCGCGTGGATCCTGTGTCAGCTGATGCAGCTGCCGACAGATCTGGCACTTGGCGTGATCCTGGTTGGTTGCTGTCCGGGTGGAACGGCAAGCAATGTGATCACCTATATTGCCGGAGGTGATGTGGCGCTTTCTGTCGGAATGACGATCACATCAACTCTTGCGGCACCGATTGTAACACCACTTCTGGTGTATGTACTCGCCGGAGCCTGGGTAGAGGTATCCTTCTGGGCAATGGTAATTTCTGTAGTAAAGGTTGTTCTGGTTCCGGTACTTCTGGGAATTCTGATCAACTGGGTCTGGGGGAAGCAGATCCAGAAAATATCAGAGATTCTGCCACTGATCTCAGTTGTATCGATCGTAATGATCATCAGCGGAATTGTAGCCGTCAATGCAGAAAAAATCTTAAGCTGCGGACTTCTGGTTCTCGGAGTTGTGATGCTTCACAATCTCTGCGGAATGGGAATCGGACTTGGCGCAGCGAAAATTTTACATATTGAGTACGATAAGGCAACTGCCATTGCCATCGAAGTCGGAATGCAGAACAGTGGACTTGCAATCTCCCTTGCAACTGCCAATTTCGTGGCAAATCCACTGGCAACCCTTCCGGGGGCGATCTTTAGTGTATGGCATAATATATCCGGATCTTTGTTTGCTGGGATCCGCCGGAGCGGAGAACAGACGAAAGAGGCATATCAGGAAGTTACAGAATAAGAAAAATCCTGCGATTTTGAATTGGCAAAACCGCAGGATTTTTTGTACTCAGAACAGAAAATACAGAGACTAAAGCACGTCATTTTTGTACCGATTTGAATGGCAGATGAATGGAAAAGAAGAGAATAGGAACTCTTCTTTTCCATTCATTTGCCCCTCGCGTCAAACAAAAAAATTTCCCTCTTGTCAAATCATTCCGATTATGTTATATTATCAAATAGTTTGAATATAAAAATATTTTAAACGAAAAAGATTTTAAAACAAAAATAAATGGAGAGAACAACCATGAGAGGAAGGATATGCGGTACCGGTTCTTATATACCGGAGCATTATTACGACAACAATGATCTCGCGAAGTTTGTGGAGACGAATGATGAATGGATCCGTGAACGGACCGGAATTGTGCGCAGACATATTGCAGAAGAAGATACAACAGTCAGCATGGCGATAAAAGCGGCAAAAAATGCACTTACAGATGCAAAATTAAATGCAGACGATCTGGATCTGATCCTGGTATCTACAATCACGCCAAACACCGTGATCCCAAGCACTGCCTGCGAAGTCCAGAAAGAGTTGGGAGCAGTAAATGCAACCTGTTTCGACATCAGTGCCGCATGCAGCGGTTTTGTGTATGCCTACAATACTGCGCAGGCTTACATAGCAGCCGGAATGTATCAGAACATTCTGGTGATCGGAAGTGAAACCCTATCCGGAATTGTCAACTGGAAAGACAGAGGAAGCTGCATTCTTTTTGGTGATGGGGCAGGAGCAGCCGTGATCTGTGCAGAAGAAGGTGAAATCTTTCCGGCAGTTACTCATTCTGACGGAGCAAAAGGACAGGTACTTGCCTGCGAAAGCCGTCAGCAGAAAAACTGGCAGGACAAAGAAAATGAAAAACAGACTTATGTATCCATGGATGGACAGGCAGTTTTCAAATTTGCCGTAAAAAAAGTGCCGGAAGTCATTGGAGAACTTCTGCAAAAAGCAGATCTGACCGAGAAAGATATTGATCTTTTCGTTCTGCATCAGGCAAACTTACGGATTATCGAATCTGTGGCAAAACGGATGAAAACAGACCTTGCAAAATTCCCGGTCAACATTGAAGAATACGGTAATACATCATCCGCCAGCATCCCAATCCTCCTGGATGAACTGAACAAAACCGGTCGCTTCCACAAAGGACAGAAGATTGTTCTCTGCGGCTTCGGTGCCGGACTCACCTGGGGAGCCACACTCATAGAGTGGTAAATATAAAAATAATCAAACAATAAGGAGACTAAGAACATGTTAGAAAAAGTAAAAGAAATCGTAGCAGAAGGACTTGGCGTAAACGCAGCAGACCTCACAGAGGAGACAACTTTTGAATCTCTTGGAGCAGATTCCCTTGATCTGATGGATATGGTTATGACATTTGAAGATGAATTTGGTGTGGAAATCGATACGGAAGCAATCGGTGATCTCAAGACAATCGGAAGTGTTGTAACATACATCGAAGGACTGAAAAAATAAGAATCGCAAAAACACAGACAGAAAGAGGTTGTAATATGAAAACAGAAGTAACCGAATTACTTGGAATCGAGTATCCGATCATCCAGGGCGGAATGGCCTGGGTTGCTGAGTATCATCTTGCGGCCGGCGTATCAAATGCCGGCGGGCTTGGGCTCATCGGGGCTGCAAGCGCCCCGGCTGAGTGGGTACGTGAACAGATCAGAGAAGCAAAAAAGCTGACTGATAAACCATTTGGAGTAAATATCATGCTGATGAGTCCTTATGCAGAGGATGTGGCAAAAGTAGTAGCGGAAGAAGGCGTAAAGGTTGTAACGACAGGCGCCGGAAGCCCGGAAAAATATATGAAAATGTGGAAAGAAGCAGGAATTAAAGTCATTCCGGTGGTTGCATCCGTTGCACTTGCAAAAAGAATGGAGCGGTGCGGGGCAGATGCAGTTGTTGCGGAAGGATGTGAATCCGGAGGACACATCGGAGAAAATACGACTATGGTACTGGTTCCACAGATTGTAGACGCAGTGAAGATTCCGGTAATCGCAGCCGGAGGAATCGCAGATGGAAGAGGAATTGCGGCAGCATTTATGCTGGGAGCAAAAGCCGTACAGATGGGAACCCATTTTGTTGCGACCGAAGAATCTATCGTACATGAAAATTATAAAAATGCGATCATCAAAGCGAAGGACATTGATTCCAGAGTAACCGGAAGAAGCACAGGACATCCGGTAAGAGCACTTCGCAACCAAATGACGAAAAAATATCTGGACCTTGAGAAAAACGGTGCATCCTTTGAAGAACTTGAACACCTTACACTTGGAGGCTTAAGAAAGGCCGTTGTAGACGGAGATGTGACAAACGGAAGCGTAATGGCGGGACAGAGTGCAGCCATGGTAAAAGAGATCATGAGCTGTAAAGACCTGATCCAAAAGCTGGTAAGTGAGACGGATGCACTGATCGGAGGCAAAGGATTTTATGAATAAAATAGCATTCATTTTCCCGGGACAGGGCGCGCAGAAGTGCGGTATGGGAAAAGATTTTTATGAAAACAGTGAACTTGCAAAAGAGATTTTTGATACAGCAACAGCAGAGCTGGGACTTGATATGACAAAGCTTTGCTTTGAAGAAAATGAGCAGCTGGATCAGACAGAATACACTCAGGCAGCCATGGTAACAGCCTGTCTTGCAATGACAGCCGAGATTGAAAAGAGAGGTCTTACACCGGATGTGACAGCCGGACTCAGCCTTGGAGAGTATTGTGCGATCAGCGCAGCGGGAGGTATGCAGCCGAAAGACGCCATTTCTCTTGTGAGAAAAAGAGGGATTCTGATGCAGAATACCGTTCCCGCAGGTGAAGGAGCCATGGCGGCAATCCTGGGACTGGATGGAGAAACGGTTGAAAACGTGACGGAAGAAATTCCGGGTGCGTCTGTGGCAAATTATAACTGTCCGGGACAGATTGTAATTACAGGAAAGACCGCAGCAGTAGAAAAGGCAGCAGAGTCTTTAAAAGCAGTCGGAGCAAAAAGGGCGGTTCTGTTAAATGTAAGTGGTCCGTTCCACTCAAAGATGCTAGAAAGTGCAGGCGAAGAGCTTGCGAAGGAAATGGAGAAGAGAAATTTTGAACCACTTGCCATTCCTTATGTGACGAATGTTACGGCAAAATATGTGACGGATATCAAAGAGACAAAGGCACTTCTTGCAAAACAGATTTCTTCACCGGTACGATGGGAAGAAAGTGTGAGAACTATGATTGAAGATGGTGTAGACACTTTTGTGGAAATCGGACCGGGAAAAACACTCGCCGGATTTATGCGGCGTATCGACAAAGGTGTCAAAGTATATAATATCGAAACCTGGGAAGATATGGAAAAAGTAATTGCTGAACTGGTGTAAAAAACAGGCAATGGAAAGGGAAAGCATATGACAGACAGAGCAAATTTGGAAGGACAGATCGCGGTGGTTACCGGCGCGTCCCGTGGAATTGGAAAGGCAATTGCGAAGGAACTGGCTGCACAGGGAGCAATAGTTGTGATCAATTACAATGGTTCTGAAGCAAAAGCAGATGAAGTAAAACATGAAATTGTAGAAAAGGGTGGATGTGCCCAGTGTATGCAGTGCAATGTGGCAGATTACGAGAGATGTGAAGCATTTATAAAAGCAGTGATCGAGCAGTTTGGAAGAATCGATATTCTGGTAAATAATGCAGGAATCACAAAGGATGGTCTGCTGATGCGTATGAGTGAAGAAGATTTCTCCGATGTCATTGATGTCAATCTGAAAGGAACTTTCCATTGCATCCGTTTTGCATCCAGACAGATGATGAAGCAGAGAAGCGGAAAGATCATCAATCTTGCATCTGTAGTTGGAATCAGCGGAAATGCCGGTCAGGTAAACTATGCTGCATCTAAAGCAGGAATTATTGGAATGACCAAATCTGCGGCAAAAGAACTGGCATCCCGCGGAATCACGGTTAATGCGGTTGCACCGGGCTTCATTGAAACGGAGATGACAGAAGTTCTTTCCGATAAGCTCAAAGAAGAAATGAGAGGTCAGATCCCTCTTGCCAGAATGGGACAGCCAGAAGATGTCGCGAAGGCAGTGGCGTTTCTGGCGTCTGAGCATGCGAGTTACATTACGGGGCAGGTTCTGCAGGTCGATGGGGGGATGGTGATGTAAAAGTGGTTGCAGAGAAGGTTGAGGGACAAACTGTACAAAAGATGTCCTTCAAATTCAGACTCGCAAACCATTCCGATGAGCCTCCTAAAACAAGGATTGTGTCAGCAAAGGCTTCCACAATCCTTTGAGTCTCATCTCCATTGCTCGAAAAATGAATTTGAAGGACATCTTTTGTACAGTTTGTCATTCAACTTTGTCGAGAAAACCATTTTACATCCGTGAAGTAGTTCAATATACCAAGTGCGGATTGCAGAGGAGAAGAAATTAGTTTTAGTTTTCATTTGTACTGCGGGTAGGAAGAGTAAGAAATTTGATTAGAGGAAATGATCAAATGAGCATTCAATAGTAAAAATTAAAATCGTAACTTATCAAAAGTTAAAAATGATAAATTTTTTCAAAAAGTAAAAACAGTCAACAACACACCAAAAATGTTTCGTGGAAAACGTGTTTTAGACAGTAGACTTGAGTGCCACGAAGCACAAATATTATCGGAAGCATTCATTTTTTGTGCAATGGAGATGAGACTCAAATCATTGTGGAAGCCATTGCTGACACAATGATTGATTTCGGAGGCTCATCGGAATGGTTTGCACAACTGAATGTCTCCGATAATATTTGTGCGGAGTGGTGTCACAACCTACCAATCCACACATTTTCCACAAAAGGAGGCAATATGAAGCGCAGAGTTGTTATTACGGGGCTTGGAGCGATTACCCCGATTGGTAATACAGTAGAAGAATTCTGGAACGGTATCAAAAATGGAACCGTAGGAATCGGTCCGATCACAAAATTTGATACAACCGAATATAAAGTGAAGATCGCAGCGGAAGTCAAGGACTTTGTTGCAAAGGAACGGATGGATTTCAAGGCATCGAAGAGAATGGAAACATTTTCCCAGTATGCGGTTGCAGCGGCGAAGGAAGCGTGTGCGGATGCGGGATTTGAAATTGAAAAAGAGGATCCGTACCGTTGTGGCGTGATCATCGGTTCAGGAATTGGAAGTCTGCAGCAGATTGAGAAACAGTACACGACAATCCTGGAAAAGGGACCGGGAAGGGTAGCACCACTGATGGTTCCGATGATGATTTCCAATATGGCAGCCGGAAATGTATCGATCCAGCTTGGGCTTAAAGGAAAGTGCACAAATGTCGTTACAGCATGTGCAACGGGAACCAATTGTATCGGGGATGCGCTTCGTGCCATTCAGTACGGAGATGCGGACGTAATGTTTGCAGGTGGTACGGAAAGCTGTATCTGTCCGACGGGGATTGCCGGATTTACCGCACTTACCGCACTTACTACCAGAGAAGATCCACTGCGTGCATCAATTCCATTTGATAAAGACAGAAGTGGGTTTGTTCTTGGAGAAGGAGCCGGTGTGGTGGTTCTGGAAGAGCTGGAGCATGCGAGAGCAAGAGGCGCAAAGATTTACGCAGAGCTTGCAGGTTACGGGGCAACCGGAGATGCTTACCATATCACTTCCCCGGCAGAAGACGGAAGCGGTGCGGCAAAGGCGATGGAGCTTGCGATGGAAGAGGGCAGCGTGACGCCGGAAGAAGTACAGTACATTAATGCACACGGAACCAGCACGCACCACAATGATCTGTTTGAAACCTATGCGATCAAGAAAGCATTCGGCGATGCGGCAAAGGATGTGGTTGTGAATTCAACGAAATCCATGATCGGTCATCTTCTTGGTGCGGCCGGTGCGGTAGAGTGTATCGTTACTGTAAAATCTATTCAGGATGGATTTATCCATCAGACCGTTGGAACCAGGGAATGTGATGAAGAATGTGATCTGAACTATGCAGTTGGCGCACCGGTCGAAAAAGAGATCAAATGTGCGCTCACCAATTCCCTTGGATTTGGCGGGCACAATGCAACCCTTCTTTTGAAGAAGTATGAAGGATAGAGGTAGAAGGATGGAATTAGAAAATCTGGTAAAACTGATTCAGACCGTTTCAGATTCGGACCTGACAGGATTTCAGTATGAAGAAAACGGTGTGAAATTGAAAATACAGAAAGAAAAAGAACAGATGGTTGTCAGTACAGGGGCAGCACAGCTGACGACAGTACAAAACGTGCCAGGAGCGCAGAGTAATGCAGTATCGGCACTGAAGTCGGAGGATGGACCGGAAAAAGGAAAAGAAGCAGAAGGGCAGCTGATCAAATCCCCTCTGGTTGGAACCTTTTATGCAGCACCGTCGGAAGAGGCAGCACCATTTGTGGCAGTTGGCGATCATGTGTCAAAAGGACAGACGGTTGCCATCGTAGAGGCGATGAAGCTGATGAATGATATTGAGTGTGATTTTGACGGTGTGGTATCGGAAGTACTCGTGAAAAATGGAGAAACTGTGGAATACGGACAGCCATTATTCCGAATCGCATAGCTGGATGGAGGGTGAAAAGCATGAAACATTTGGGAATCAAGGAAATTCAGAAAATCATTCCGCACAGACATCCGTTTTTGTTGGTAGATTATATCGAAGATTACGAGCCGGGGGAATATGCAGTTGGCTATAAATGTGTGACTTACAGAGAGGACTTTTTTGCCGGACATTTTCCACAGGAGCCGGTGATGCCGGGAGTGCTGATCGTAGAAGCACTGGCGCAGGTCGGTGCAGTAGCGGTTCTGATGCAGGAAGAAAATAAAGGAAAGCTCGGTTATTTTGGTGGGATTAAGAACTGCAAGTTCCGCAGAAAAGTTGTTCCGGGTGACAAGTTAAAACTGGAAGCAAGAATTATTCGTCAGAAGGGACCACTGGTAATCGGAGAAGCTGTTGCATCAGTGGATGGAGAAGTTGCAGTAAAGGCAGAGTTGTCTCTGATGATCGGGAAGGCGGAAACAGATGATTAAGAAAGTATTGATCGCAAACCGTGGAGAGATCGCAGTTCGGATCATCCGTGCCTGCCGGGAAATGGGGATCGAGACGGTTGCAGTTTATTCAGAAGCAGATAAAGAAGCATTGCATACACAGCTTGCAGATGAAGCAATCTGTATCGGACCTGCACCATCTTCGGAAAGCTATCTGAATATGGAGCAGATCATCAGCGCGACCATCGTGTCGGGAGCAGATGCGATCCATCCGGGATTTGGTTTCCTTTCTGAAAATACGAAATTTGCAGAGCTTTGTGAGAAGTGCAACATCATTTTTATTGGACCGGATTCGAAAGTGATCAGCAGGCTTGGAAATAAATCCGAGGCGAGAAATACCATGGCAAATGCCGGGGTTCCGATCATTCCGGGAAGCCGGGAAGCGATTTATGATGCAGCAAAAGGAAAAGAAGTTGCAAGAGAGATCGGCTATCCGGTGATCGTAAAGGCGGCTCTCGGTGGAGGCGGAAAAGGAATGCGTGTGGCGGAAAATGAAGCCGGATTTGACATGGCATTCCGTACTGCACAGAAAGAGACCAAGGCAGCTTTTGGAGATGACACTATGTACATCGAGCATTTTGTGCAGCATCCGAAGCACATTGAATTTCAGATCATGGCGGATAAGTATGGAAATGTGGTGCATTTAGGAGAACGGGACTGTTCGGTGCAAAGAAATCATCAGAAGATGATCGAAGAATCCCCATGTGCCGTGATTTCGGATGAGCTTCGCCGGAGAATGGGCGAAGCAGCGGTAAAAGCGGCAAAGGCAGCGCATTACGAAAATGCAGGAACCATTGAATTTCTGCTGGAAAAGAGTGGAAAATTTTATTTTATGGAAATGAATACCAGAATCCAGGTGGAGCATCCGGTCACAGAATGGGTGACGGGGATCGATCTGATCAAGGAACAGATCCGGATCGCAGACGGTCAGCGGCTTTCCTTTACGCAGGAAGATGTAAAACTGACCGGTCATGCCATTGAGTGCAGGATCAATGCGGAAAATCCGGAAAAGAATTTCCGTCCGTGTCCGGGAACGATCACCGATATGTACCTTCCGGGAGGAAAGGGTGTGCGGATTGATTCAGCAATTTACAGTGGATACACCGTACCGCCATATTATGATAATATGCTGGCAAAGCTGATCGTATTTGCAAAGAACCGTACTGAAGCGATCCGGAAGATGCAGAGTGCACTTGGTGAGGTAATTATAGAAGGCATTGATACCAATGTGGATTATCAATATGATATTTTGCATGATCCAAAGTATCAGGCAGGAGATTTTGATATTGAATTTATTGCCGAAAAAGAAGCAAAGAATCGGCAAGGTTAGCTCTACAAAAGCGGAGGTAAAGCAATTTGAAACTGTCAAATATGTTCAAGAAAACAAGCAGAAGAGGGTATATATCTCTTGGCGAAGGAAAGCCTGCCCATATGGCACCGGAAGTTCCGGAGGGACTTCTGAAAAAATGTAACGTTTGCAAATCTGCCATTCTGACAGAAGATGTGAAGAATGGATATTATATTTGTCCAAAATGTCAGAATTATTTCCGTGTGCATGCGATGCACCGGATTGAAATGGTAGCAGATGCGGGCACCTTTGAAGAGTGGGACAAGGGACTGACTTCAGGAAATCCGCTGCATTATAAAGGTTATGAAGAAAAGGTAGAAGCACTGCAGGAAAAGACCGGGCTTGATGAGGCGGTTGTAACCGGAAAAGCAAGGATCGCGGGAAATGAAGTAGTTCTTGCAGTCTGTGACGGGCGGTTTATGATGGCGAGCATGGGAAAGGTGGTCGGCGAAAAGATTACCCGTGCAGTAGAAAAGGCAACCAGTGAGAGGATTCCGATTATTATATTTGCCTGTTCAGGAGGCGCCAGAATGCAGGAGGGGATCCACTCTCTGATGCAGATGGCAAAGACTTCAGCGGCACTGAAAAGACACCATGATGCAGGCTGTTTATATGTAAGTGTGCTGACCGATCCGACAACCGGCGGGGTAACGGCAAGTTTTGCCATGCTTGGAGATATCATTCTTGCCGAGCCGGGGGCGCTGATCGGTTTTGCGGGTCCGCGTGTGATTGAACAGACCATAGGGCAGAAGCTTCCGAAAGGATTCCAGAGGGCAGAATTTCTTCAGGAGCACGGATTTGTGGATCAGATTGTGGAGCGTCCGCGTCTTAGGGAGACACTGGCGGAAATTGTAGCAATGCATAAGCAGGGTACATACGATTTGCCAGAAGTAGAAGAAAAGGAAACACAGGCGGTACAGAGGAATCTGACACCATGGGAACGGGTGCAGTTATCCAGAGACAAGGCTCGTCCGGTCGGTGTGGAGTACATTGAAGAATTATTTACAGATTTTATGGAATTTCATGGAGACCGTTATTACCAGGATGATAAGGCGATCATTGGCGGGATTGCAAGATTTCACGGAATGCCGGTGACGGTGATCGCGCAGGCAAAGGGTCGCACGACAAAAGAAAATATCGAGCGTAACTTTGGAATGCCGTCACCGGACGGATACCGCAAAGCCCTTCGTCTGATGAAACAGGCAGAGAAATTTAACCGTCCGGTCATCTGTTTTGTAGATACGCCGGGAGCGTTCTGTGGGCTGGAAGCAGAAGAGAGAGGACAGGGTGAGGCAATCGCAAGAAATTTATTTGAGATGTCAAATCTTCAGGTTCCGATCCTGTCAGTTGTGATCGGAGAAGGTGGAAGCGGGGGAGCTCTTGCGATGGCAACTTCAGATGAAGTGTGGCTTCTTGAAAATTCGATTTACTCCATTCTTTCGCCGGAAGGATTTGCAAGTATCCTGTGGAAGGACAGCAGCCGCGCAAAAGAGGCGGCAGGTGTGATGAAGCTGACAGCAGATCGTCTCCTGAAAGCCGGTATCGTAGAACGGGTGATTCCGGAGCCGGAAAACTTCAATCTGGAAACATTTACAGAAGTGACAGATCCGATGGATGATTATATCAGTATTTTTTTGAAAAAATATGGTGCAATGACAAAGGAAGAACTTACCGAAAAGCGGTATGACAGATTCCGCAGGATGTAGTAGAAAGAGGAGAAGAAAAATGAAAGGATTACCGGAACTTGTGATTGGTGATTTGAAAGTAAAAAGACCGGTCATTCAAGGGGGAATGGGAGTCGGTGTGAGCCTTGGGCAGCTTGCCGGAGCGGTTGCAAAAGAAGGTGGAGTCGGGATCATCTCAACCGCACAGATCGGATTTCGTGAACCGGATTTTGAAACGAATACAAGGGTGGCAAATATCCGTGCAATTGGATCTGAATTTCAAAGAGCAAGAGAGACGGCTCCGGATGGCGTAATCGGATTTAATATCATGGTTGCACTGAAAGATTATGACGAGCATGTGAAAGCAGCAGTGGACGCCGGAGCAGATCTGATCGTATCCGGGGCAGGGCTTCCAATCGAGCTGCCGGGACTTGTGGAGGGCAGCAGTACCAAGATCGCTCCGATCGTATCGACTGAAAAATCGGCGAAAGTTATCTTAAAATACTGGGATAAAAAATTTTCTAGAACCGCAGACCTGGTTGTGATCGAGGGCCCCAAAGCCGGAGGGCATCTGGGGTTTGACCGGGAGCAGCTGGAAACTTACACACAGGAAAGCTATGATAATGAAATCGAGAGGATCATGGAAGTGGTCAGAAAGTACGCCCAAAAATATCAGGTGCATATCCCGGTGGCAGTAGCCGGAGGAATTTCGGATAAAGATGCGGCAGAGCATGCCTTTTCATTAGGAGCAGATGCAGTCCAGGCGGCAACAAGATTTGTCACGACATGGGAGTGCGATGCGGATCTCAGTTACAAGCAGAGTTATCTGAATGCGAAGAAAGAGGATGTCATTCTGGTGAAAAGTCCGGTTGGAATGCCGGGAAGGGCAATTAAGAATCCATTTATCAGTCATGTAATGGCAGGAGAGAGGGTGAAGCCTAAGAGATGTCTTGGGTGTCTGAAAAACTGTAACCCGGCGGAAGTGCCATACTGTATCACGGAAGCGCTGATCAAAGCGGCAAAAGGTGAGATTGGAGAGGCACTTCTGTTCTGCGGAGCGGATGTGTGGAAAGCAGAAAAAATAGAAACTGTGAAAGAAGTGATTGATTCTTTGTTAGGTGACTGTGTATAATTGAACTAGAAAAAGACACAGCAAGGAGAAGAAGGGGAATTGGACGCATACGAAAGCATCAATAAGATATTGGTACATCTTTTTAATGATATATGGGAATTAGAAGAAAAGGCAGTGATCACAGAAGAATTCAAGGATCTGACGAATAACGATATGCATATTATTGAAGCAATCGGACTTGGGACCGGGAATAATATGTCTACGATCGCGAAGAAGCTCGGAATCACGGTCGGATCACTGACAACTTCGATGAATAGTCTGGTCAATAAAAAGTATGCAGTCCGCCACCGGAGCGAAGAAGACCGGAGGATCGTCAATATCCAGCTGACGGAAAAAGGGGAGAAGGCATATCATCATCATGCGAATTTTCATAAGAAGATGGTAGAAGCTGTTGTTGAGACGCTGGATGAAGAAGAGATCCCGGTTCTGACAAAGGCACTGGACAATCTGTATCAGTTTTTTAAGACGTATAACGGTTAAAATGAAAAATCCTCTGTCACTCTTTCATTAGAAAGGGCAGGCAGAGGATTTTTGGATTCTCCGGCTATACATGGATCCGGTCTAATACTTCTCCGATCGGCTCATGGATCGTCAGAGTTGCGCCTACATCACGGGCAGTTGCATCCTTGTTGATGAGTACCAGATATTTGCCGTGGAAATAATCGATAAATCCGGCAGCAGGGTAGACCACAAGAGAAGTACCGCCGATGATCAGCATATCTGCTTCTGAGATGGCGCGGATACTTTTCTGGATAATCTGATTATCCAGTCCTTCTTCGTAGAGAACTACATCCGGGCGGATAGTTCCGCCGCAGTCGCAGGTTGGGATTCCTTTCGATTCTTTTACAAAACGTGCACTGTACTGCTTTTTGCAACGCATGCAGTAATTGCGGTGGATACTTCCATGAAGCTCCAGTACATTTTTGCTTCCGGCAGCCTGGTGGAGTCCGTCGATATTCTGTGTGATAACGGCGGTCAGCTTTCCGGCGGCTTCCAGCTCGGCAAGCTTCAGATGCGCTTTATTTGGCTTCGCATCAAGGAACATCATTTTCTCTTTATAAAAATCATAAAATTCTTCCGTGTGCTGCATAAAAAAGCTGTGGCTTACAATCTGCTCCGGTGAGTAGCGGTACTTTTGTTTGTAGAGTCCGTCTGCACTCCTGAAGTCCGGAATATTACTCTCGGTAGAGACGCCGGCACCGCCGAAAAAGACGATTCGGTTGCTCTCGTTAATCATGTCCTGTAACTGTCTGATCTTGTCCATAATTTGATAACCTCTTTTCCTGGAAAATCAAAATCTGTCTTTTTAATCACAGTATACCAAATGAAACGAAAAAAGAGAATAAAATAAAAAAATTCCTTGTCCCCAAAACATGCACCGAGTATACTATAAAGTATTGGATTGTGGAAAATTGGGGAAATCCGCAGACAAAATACATATGTCAAGGAGAGCGTAATATGAAAATGTCAAATATGAGGAATCTGTGTCTGATTTTATTGGGGAATACAGTATATGCACTTGCAATTGTAATGTTTATCTTGCCGAATGATATCATTACCGGAGGGACCACGGGGCTTGGAATTGCCGTGAATCATTATTTTGGATTACAGATCCATACATTTGTACTGATCTTTAACACACTGATGTTTCTTCTGGGGGCTGCAGTGCTTGGTATGAAATTTGCACTTACTACACTGGTCAGTACGTTTTATTATCCGATCATTCTGGGAATACTGGAGAATGTTCCGGTATTACAGAACGTCACAGACGATAAGATGCTTTCAACGATCTGTGGAGGTCTGATGATCGGACTTGGAATCGGAGTTGTTATAAGATGCGGAGCATCAACAGGAGGTATGGATATCCCGCCGCTGGTACTGAATAAGAAATTCGGACTTCCGGTATCTGTTATGCTCTATGTATTTGATTTTGCGATTCTGATCTTCCAGATGGTATTTACCAATAAAGAAGAGATCATCTATGGTATCCTTCTGGTATTGATTTACACGGTGATGCTGGATAAAGTGCTTCTGATGGGATCGACCAGAACACAGGTCAAGATCATTTCCGGAGAGTATGAGAAGCTGAACCATCTGATCCAGGAGAAGCTTGACCGAGGAACTACACTGGTCTACACGCAGACCGGTTATTTGAGAAAGAATCAGCCGATGATCCTTACCGTTGTGTCTAACCGTGAACTGATGCGGCTGAACCAAATCGTGCAGGAGACAGATCCGCAGGCATTTATGATCATTGGCAATGTAAATGAGGTCAGAGGACGGGGATTTTCAACACAGAAAGTATATAAAAACGAAGTGGGCATGAATGAATAAACAAGAGCTTGAGAATGAGGAAGTAAGACAGGAAGAGAAAAAAACAAAGAAGAAAAAGGTCCGGAAAAAGAAGACCATGTTTGGACATATCCGCAGTATCATCAGTATTCTTCTGGTTGTGGGAATCATCGGAGGAAGCTACTGGTATTACGCATTCCAGTACAGAGCCGAGGTGGAGCCGGAGACAAACCGGAAGGTGACGAATACGGATTCCGTTTACACGATGGAGCAGTATCTGAAAACGCTGAAGCGCAACCAGACTGTTTATAAGTACGCGTGCGATGAAGCCGAAGTGGACAATGACTACGGGACTTATGTTGTGCCTGGACTGAAGTCGACAAGGACGCTGAAAGTAAAAGGGGACGGAGAAGCAGAAGTCTGCACATCCATGACACCACAGGGACTTGCATTTACAGAGGATTATATTCTGGTCAGTGCTTATTGTAAGACAAAGGCACATGATTCGGTGATCTATGTGATCGACAAAGAAAGCAGACGGTTTGTGAAAGAGATTGTGCTGAACACCAAAGCCCATGTGGGCGGAATGGCATACGATACGATGAACCAGATCCTGTGGGTGACAGGACAGGGTTCCACCTGGGCACAGGCAAATGCGATCACACTGTCTCATCTGGAAAATTATTCCTTTGATGACGGATATCATCCGATTGAATTCGATATGTCTTACAACCTTTATAAGATCAAGCGGGCGTCATTTATGACGTATCATGACGGCGCATTGTTTGTCGGATTCTTTACACAGGATAATGCCAGTGTCATTGAAAAATATCTGATCAATGCAGACGGAACCTTGTATGAAAAAGAAGACATGAACCTGAAACGGACGGTCGGCGTGACGGAGCCGGTTGCCTATGCGGTCAGTATGCAGGTAATTTCCGGTAAGGTGCAGGGAATGGCATTTTACAACAATAAGATCCTGCTTACCAGATCCTGGGGGATCCTGCCATCGGAGGTACAGATCTTCAACTATTCCAGATATGGAATCTTGTCAACCTCCGAAGCTTATAAGACGATCAAGTTTCCAGAGAGGCTGGAACAGATCTATCAGGACGGTGGCAGCATTTATGCACTTTTCGAGTCGGGGGCTTATGCCTACCGGATGTCATCCATTAACCGAATTGACCGTGTTGTGAAGCTGAAAGGAAGCAAACTGGTAAAATAAAGACTGAAATCCATGAAATCTGCTTGAATCGGAAGTAGATTTATGGTAGAATACATGAGTGGTTTAACCATCAGGAGGTGTGATTAGTAATGGAAATTTTAAAAACAGTACTTTTAATTTTATTTGCAATAGATTGTATCGCATTGACAGTAATCGTATTGATGCAGGAAGGTAAGTCAGCAGGTCTTGGAACAATCGCAGGTATGGCAGATTCTTATTGGGGACAGAACAAAGGACGTTCTATGGAAGGCGCACTTGTTAAGTCTACCAAGTTTTTAGCAATTCTGTTTATTGTACTTGCAGCAGTCCTGAACCTGAAAGTTTTTGCATAACGAATGATTGAAAGAAGATGAGGAACACTCTATAGTATCTATAGGGTGTTCCTTTTTTGACAGGAGAAGAGATGGACGAATTATTTGAAAAAAGAAAGAAAATTATTTATGAATTTATCTGTGACGAATTTTATGTGCCGATGAAGCTGAAAGAGTTGTCGATGCTGCTTCAGGTCCCGAAAGATCAGAAAGGGGAACTCAAAGCTGTCATGGACAGCCTGGAAAAAGAAGGCAGGGTACATGTCACACAGAAAGGAAAATACATCAAAGGTGAGGCAAAGCAGCTGCGTGGAATGTTCCAGGCAAATGCGAGAGGCTTCGGCTTTGTCACTGTGGAAGGTGAGAGCGAAGATATCTTTATCTCAGAAGATGATATGAACGGTGCCATGCAGGGAGATGAGGTAGAGGTTGTCATCACCAAAGCACCGGAAGGAATGCGAAGAGAAGGAAAGATCACGAAAATCGTACAGAGGGGAACCCAGCGGATCGTCGGCTATTATCAGAGCCGGAAGAATTTCGGATTCGTTGTGCCGGATAATGAGCGTTTCCTGCAGGATATCTTCGTACCGGCAGAGCGCTCTAAAGGAGCTGTGACCGGGCATAAGGTTGTGGTAGAGCTGACCTCTTATGGGGAGAATGGAAAGAAGCCGGAAGGGAAGATCGTAGAGATCCTGGGGCATGTGACCGATCCGGGAGTTGATATTTTGTCGATTGTCAAAGGATATGATCTGCCAACCGAATTTCCGGAAAAGGTACTGAAGCAGGCAGAGCGTGTGGCAAAGGCAGTGACGACCGCTGATATGGCAGGACGTAAGGACGTGCGGAGCTGGCAGACCGTGACGATCGATGGCGAGGATGCGAAGGATCTGGATGATGCGATCACTCTGACAAAAGAGGGAGGTCGTTATATTCTGGGCGTGCATATCGCTGATGTGACCAATTATGTGCAGGAGAACAGCGCTCTTGACCGGGAAGCACTGAAAAGAGGTACCAGTGTCTATCTGGCAGACCGTGTGATCCCGATGCTGCCAAGAGTTCTGTCTAATGGAATGTGTTCATTAAACGCAGGCGAGGACCGGCTGGCACTGAGCTGTATCATGACCATTGATGCGAAGGGAAATGTAGTCGATCACCAGATTGCAGAAACTGTGGTAAATGTGGATGAACGCATGAGCTATACCAGTGTGAAAAAGATTCTTGAGGATCGGGATGAGGCAGAATGCGAACGATATCATGATCTGATCCCGATGTTTGAACTGATGAAAGAACTGTCACACATTTTGAGAGAAAGACGCCACAGAAGAGGGGCAATCGACTTTGATTTTCCGGAGGCAAAGATTATTTTAAATGAAAGCGGTGAGCCGGTGGATATTAAGGCTTACGACCGCAACGTTGCAACGAAGATCATCGAGGATTTTATGCTTGTTGCAAATGAGACGGTTGCAGAGGATTATTTCTGGCAGGAGATTCCATTCTTATACCGTGTGCATGAAACACCGGATGAGGATAAGATGAAGAAACTTGTGACATTTTTGCAGAATTTCGGATATACCATGCATATGCAGGGAGGACAGGAGATCCGTCCAAAGGAAGTCCAGAAGCTTCTGGATAAGATCGAGGGGACTCCGGAAGAAGCCATGATCTCAAGGCTTGCACTCCGTTCGATGAAGCAGGCGAGATATTCGCCGGATAATGACGGACATTTCGGACTTGCGACCCAGTATTATACGCATTTTACTTCACCGATCCGGCGCTATCCGGATCTGCAGATCCACCGGATCATCAAAGATAATCTTCGAGGCAGGATGAACGATGCAAAGAGGCATCATTATGAAAAAATCCTGCCGGAGGTGGCAATGGAGACAAGCTCCTTAGAGCGCCGTGCGGATGAGGCAGAGAGAGAGACGCTGAAGCTTAAGAAGGTACAGTATATGCGGAATTTCTTCGGACAGGAATTTGAAGGAGTTATTTCGGGTATCACGAAGTGGGGAATCTATGTAGAGCTTCCGAATACCGTAGAAGGTCTGGTGCATGTTACCAATATGACGGACGATCATTATGATTACGACGAAGAACATTATCAGATGATCGGTTCCCATCACAGAAAGACCTACAAGCTGGGGCAGAAGGTGCGTGTGAAGATGATCGATTGTGATGAGATATCAAGAACCATTGATTTTAGACTTGTAAAGGAAAGAAAAGAGGAGAGAGAAGATGGCTAAGGCAAAAGCACAGGGCAAGATGATTGCGAACAATAAAAAAGCGTATCATGACTATTTTATCCTGGATACTTATGAGGCGGGAATTGCACTTGCAGGTACGGAAGTAAAATCCCTCCGCATGGGAAAATGCAGCATCAAAGAATCCTTTATCCGTATTGAGGATGGGGAAGTGTTCATCTATGGAATGCATATCAGCCCATATGAAAAGGGAAATATTTTCAATAAAGATCCTCTGCGTGTGAGAAAGCTCCTTCTTCACAAATCGGAGATCAACAAACTGATCGGTAAGACCAAGGAAAAAGGAATGGCGATCGTGCCACTGAAGGTGTATTTCAGCAAGAGTCTTGTCAAAGTAGAGATCGGACTGGCAAAAGGTAAAAAACTATACGATAAGCGTGATGATATCGCGAAAAAAGACCAGAAGCGTGAGGCAGAAAGAGAATTCAAGATCCGCAATTTCGGATAAAACAAAACTGTCCCCTTGAAAAAAGTGAAAATTGTATATTTTTACAGAGACAGTGACGCGGTACAATGTTCAATAACTTGATGAATCAATGTACTATAGTGTTTCACAAGGAATAAGAAAGGATGGGACAGAATATGAAAACAAATTCAACCGTTATGAAAATTGCACAGACAGCGCTGTTTGCTGCACTTTGCTACGTAATCTTTACGTATCTGCAGATTAAAATACCGATGCCGGGAGGAGATGCAACATCAATCCACCTTGGAAATGCGTTCTGTGTGCTTGCCGCACTTCTTTTGGGCGGCTGGTACGGCGGACTTGCAGGAGCGATCGGAATGGGAATCGCGGATGTGATGGATCCGATCTATATTACCGGAGCACCGAAGACATTTATCCTGAAGCTCTGCATTGGACTGATCACAGGACTTGTAGCGCATAAGATCGCAAAGATCAATGAAAGTACCGATAAGAAATACATTTTCAAATGGAGCCTGCTGGCATCTGTTGCCGGACTTGCATTTAATGTCATTGCAGATCCGATCGTTGGATACTTTTACAAACAGTACATTCTGGGACAGCCGCAGCAGATGGCAGAGGTTCTTGCAAAATGGAGCGCAGCTGCTACCTTTGTAAATGCAATCCTTTCTACAATCGTTGTAGTGATCATCTACAATGCACTGCGACCGGCACTTGCAAAGAGCGGAATGCTGGAAGTGGGGAAGACAAAAGAAGCGTAAAATGACAGATTGAAATGTGTATTTAAGAAATAAAAATAGCGGAATGGTATATTTGATGATATACTTTTTCGCTATTTTTGTATACAAGGAAATGGTGTAATATAGTATTTGATGGAAGTTTAAGGATTACGGGAAGTGTATAAAATGGAACAATTCTCTTATATCATTACATGTCAGAATCAAACAGAATTATAGTGAAAATAATAGTGTAAATTTTGATGAAAATATTGCATATAATATAAAGGAATTGTATAATGAAACTAATTAAGGAGGATGATTTCATGAATACAGCATTATTAGATTTAGCAGACAGACTTGTTTCTATATCTGATTTCAGTCAGGGAAAAGCAGGGAAGATTTTTAATGATGTGGCGGAGAACAATACAGAATATATTGTTTTAAAAAATAATCAGCCAACTGCTGTAGTAGTGTCTATCAACGAATACAGAGATATACAGGAAAAGATCAGCAAATTAGAAAATCTGCTGGACAGGATTGAGAATATAAGATTACTGAAACTCGCAGAGAGCAGAGTGGACAGTCCGACCTCTTCTTTTGAAGAATTTATAAAGGGAGAAGGATTCTCCATGGAAGAGTTAGAAAAATTGTCAGATAGCGTGGAGTTTGAATAATGGCATGGACAATAAAAATTACAGATGAAGCCAGGAAAGATTATAAAAAGATTGAAGGAAGCATACGGGCGCAGGTATTGGCGGGAATTGTGAAAGTCTCAAAAGCTCCACTTCCAAGCCCAAATGGATATGGGAAGCCACTTGGAAATAAAAATGGTAACAATCTGACTGGATTTTTCAAAATAAAATATCGCGGAATAGGAATAAGAGTTGTATATACACTGGTAATTGATGAAATGGCTATGAATATTGTCGTTATTTCGCAAAGAGATGAAAATTATTGTTATGAGCTGGCTGCAAAATTGTATGAGAAATATGGAGATGACATCTTTAAAAATATTTTTGATGATTTTTAGGATAACAAGTTGGAATCCCTTGACATAAGTCTGGATGTCCGCATATAATATATAGAGCAAATGGGAGGGCAGAAGGTTGACTTCTGAACGGATCTTGTTTGCAGAAGCGTATCTTTGATGATACGGCTTCCAAGAACCAGGGCTTGTACTGGTTTCGACGGGGGCACGGAAGTCAAGGAAGCCATCCGTAGCGGGACACTACGTTAAAAGTTCCAACTAAATATAAACGCAGACGAAAATTTAGCGTACGCTGCCTAGTTGCAGCAGTCGGCCTTGAGTCTCTCATCGCTTAAGTAACCGGCTTCGACCAGATGAGGCACTTCGTTTCCAAAGCTTTGAGGGAATGGAAGAATTTATGAAGCTACTAAAGTAAGCAGCCTGTTGTTCGGCGGCTTATGGAGGGAATGTCAAAAGAATGACTGTGATGGGAGATGCCTTTATGGAAGAGCTTTCGGACAGGGGTTCGATTCCCCTCAGGTCCATACCTGTTTAACTGTGGGAAACCTTGAATTTACTGAGGTTTTCCACTTTTTTTCTGCTCTGAAACATCACAATTTTATTGTCCCCGTTTGTCACCGTCTTTTTACAAGATGTTGTATTATTGGAATTATCTGTACTAGATAGTGCATTTAATACTATTACATCTGTTTCTTGTGCGTCATAAACATCAAATATGTAATACTTCATTGTAGTAGCTTCATCTGCATGACCGAGTAATTTAGTGATAATAGGTATCTGTACCCCTTTGTGATATAAGGATGAAGCATACGTCTTTCTTATTTTGTGCATACTTCTTCGTAAGATATTTACTTTATCACAAGCGTTTCTTAGCTGACTATCAACAGCACTTTCTGTTATTAGAGTACCTTCTTTTGTAAGAAATAAATAATCGTCATTGTATACCTTGTTTTGTTTGTTGATATCAATAATGCGCTTTATATATTCCAGTGCTTTAGGTGTAAGTGGAACATATCTATCACCGCAATCACTTTTAGTATAATCAGCTACAGTCCAGATATTTCCCTTTATATTGTTTATATCACTCATATCATGCTTTTTTACTACCTGTCTGCAAATATGAATTTTATACACATTATTTTTGTCTTTTAAGATGTCTGTTTCTTTTAATGCTAATAACTCACCAATGCGAAGTCCTGTTTCAAAATCAAGCATTATTGCAAGTGGTATACTGTTTGATGGCGTTTTAGACAATCTACGTTCCATATCAGTAAGAAGTAGTTTGTGTTCTTGTTCTGTAAATACTTCCTTTTTACTGTCTTTTTTTCTGGTAGGAGTTATCTTTTTCTTATTAACTCTGTCCCTGTATGGACTTCTGTCTATGTAATCAGCATCTAAGGCATATTGAAAAGTCTGTTTTAAAATACCTTTCATATTGCAATAGGCTTTGTTTTGTATGCCTTCTGATTGGTTTACGACATCATCAAGAAAGTTATCAACGTCAATCTTTGTTATCTGTTTAAATGGCTTGTGAATAAATTCTTTCTGTGGTACATAGAATTTTTTCCAATCTGACATCATGCGCCTAACTGTATCATGTGCAACTTTTGTTTTTTTGTATTCCATAAATTCAAAGAAAAGCTGTTCAAATGTCTCATTTTCCTTTGTTTCAAGTTCTTGTTCTCTTTTGTCTTTGTTCTTGTAATACTCGACAAGTAAATCTTCAAGGACGTGTTTATCTTTACGTCTACGCCTGTATTCACCGTTTTCTAATGTTTTGTCCTGTATACGGAAATAGTACCCTCCTTCTGTTTTGCGAATCCTGTCACCGTGTTCTTTTAAAATTTGTTCTCTCTTCATGTTCTCTATTTGATTCAGAACATCTGCTGTATCTATAATACCATTATCTATTACATAGTTTAAATCCCTTTCGGTAAGTTTTTTCATTTATATGCTCCATTTTTATTTCAAAAATACAATTCATCTTAGTTACCTCCTAACTTTCTGTATCAACAATTTTTTTGCTTTTAACTAAAAACAGGGAACAAAAACGCATAAGTTTTATTATTTCTCATACCTTTTGTTCCCTGTACTTTTGTTTTAAATCAATATTATTTTTGTTTTGTGTTCTCTTCCTCAGAGATAATAGCTATTACTTTTATCTATACGACAAATAACTATTTGTTTTATATATCATACACATTTCACACACAATTCTATGTTACTATGCGATATATTATGTTTGTACACCCTATATTTAAGAGTAAAATCATGCTGTGTTTTGTTATTGCTATGAATTGTTTACACAATTTCTATGTTCCTTTACTTCCTCCATCAGCATATATATAACTGCATCCTCTGGAAGAGTGGCTAGAGCTTCTTTCAAGCCTTTTTGCAATGTTTTATAACTTTCCTTGTGTGACTCTTTGTATACGTCATATAGGAGCTTATAAGTTGCAAGGGTATCTTTTTCATGTTCGGTCATGTTTCCACCTCCTGTCAGTCCAATTCATCCATGTATTTGATGAAATGAGAGTAGTTGACAAAATACTTTTTACCTACCATTATGTACGGAATCTTTCCTTCAATTACAATCAATGTTCTAAGCATCTGAAATGGTAGCTGTGTCTTTTCGGCTAATTCACTAAGACATATCAATGGAGGTGCAACTGGTAATGATTGTATGTAATCTTTGCGCTTTTGTAAGCTTGCTTTCCTTCTTGCCTGTGAAATTTGTTTTGCTGTCTTTTGGATGGCATCTGCTGTGGTTCTTTTCATTATTCATCACCATCCATTTCCAGTGCCGTTAATTTAGTTAACATCTGCTTTTGAATATTACGCAAAACAAACCCGTTTAAATATGTTTTGGCAAGTTGTGAATTTTTTTCCTGTAGTACTTGTTGCATAGCCTGTTCGTGAGCTACTTCATCTGGATTTCTGCCGTTTGCAACAATCACTTTTTTCTGGTTTTCTTTGAAATAGTTTGCATACTGCGGTAACGCCATCAATTTTTGTAACGCCATTGCTTCTTGTCTTGTAGGATTCTTACACCAGTTTCCCACCCTACGCCTATCACTGTTTTCATTTATACCGTTATGTAATTGTGCCATCATTGAATATAAAATATTATTGCTTTCATATTCTAACTTCTGTAATTGTTCTGTAGATTCTTCAATTCGGATTGCTTTAATGTCAGCAATTTCCTTTTGTATTTTCTTCATGTTTTCGTCATTTTGTTGTAATAAAGAAGCTATCTTCTCAGATAACATTTTATTCAATCTGTAAATATCCAATTGGCTGTCCGTCTCAGCTGCATAAGAATTGATAAGTTCCTGTGCTTTCTTATAATCTGTTCTATTTTTGATTTCACTAATAACACGGGAACAATTATTATACATTCTGGATAATCTGTAATTTCTGTCAGCAATGTTTTCACGTTGTTTCTTTGCCTTGGGATTGTGTTCATAATACGCCCGTTCTGCGTTTGATGTGTACATTATTGTCATATTGCTTTTCCTCCTTTTTTATATACCTCTCTAAGCTCGTATTTGCCTGTCTAAAGCATTTTAATATTAACCCTTATAAATGTTCGACTCCCATTCTTCATCTTCTGTATCAATCGTGTTTTCTGCCTGTTCTAACTCTGCTGTTAAATTGTTCATATCGATTTTGTTCCGTGGATTTATTACTGTCAGTGTCATGTGTGTTTCTCTGTTCTGTTCTTTCTGTTCTTGTACTACAGCTCTGTAATCTCGTCCATAGCAACGGTCTAAGATATATTGATTTGCTTTTAGTCGAACATTTACATCAAAACTATTTTCAGCTATGGAAATAATGTTTTTAAGAGCTGTTGCACTGTATGATTTTAGTTGCCTGTCAAAATCTTGTTTTGTTTGTTTCATTCCCACTGAAAGTGGTTTTCTTCCTCTCACACCTAACACCTCTCTTATATTGTATTTATTTAATCTTTAGTAGTATTTTTTAGGAAAAATAAACGTATTTGCGTTTGTTCTGGATTGTTACACGTGACACAAATGTCACGCAACAACCTGTCTACAAAACATAACGAACTGTGTTGCAACCCCTTCGTGTATCTCTATTTCACCGCTTTTTCGTACTCTATAAATTGCTTGTCTAGCACTAGCTGAATTATTATAGTGACTTTTCACGGCTCTGATAAAAAATTCAAAATCCTGTTCTACGATATTTCTATTCATAAGCGCAACTGTTAAAGGTTTCTTTGTTTTTAAATCATTCTTTAATATTTGAATACATTGCCTGTAATATGGCAAACTCCCTGTATTTGACCAGTAACGATCGCAAAAGTATAATTTAAAATCCCGTTTGAAACACATAATCAAATTATGTATAGAATCAACTGTTAGGAACTCTTGCAAACTATTCCCTGTATGCGCATAATTTAAACCACGTTTGTTGTATATGTGTTCTACTCTAATAATTCCGTGTTCATCTGCAATATCCTTTTCCAGTCCCTTATCATAGTACTTACTAGCGAACCTTCCAGAACTGTTTTGTGGAAGTTTAATAGACTCTACATTTATACCAGATGCCAATGTCTGAACCTTGTTGTATCTTTGTCCTACTTTCTTACCTCTGCAAGCTATATAGACAATATTCTCTTTGTCTTGCAATAGCATACCTGTTATCATGTTCAAAATGGGTTGTACATTTTTTTTGTTTGCAATTTCCATAGTAGCGCCCACCTCGGCTGATTTGACTGTTAGGTCTGGCAATTGTTCTCCAAAATGCTTTTTTAACTGCTTTACTACTATAGTTGTTATCTCGTATATTTTATCTGCATCTAAAACGCTAAAAGGTTGTATGTTGTTCTGCCTAACACAACGAGGAAGATTTAATATCAAATTGTATCCCTTTTTCTTTCCCTGTCTGTGGACAAGCTTTCCTACTTCGTTTCCATTACTACTATAAAATGTTATATCGTTTTTGTTTAATATGGTTTGCGTATCTAGCACAACTTCTATTGTATCGATACCTAAAAGTACTTCTTGTTTCAAAAATCTCTTTTTCCTCCTGTTCATATTTCTGTAACAAAAAAAAGACCTAAAACATAAGAATAGTCTGGTTAGGAACTTTTCTGAGTTAAAGGTCTTTTCGTTCAATAAAGAACAGGCAGAAAACACACTAATATGGCTGTTTTTAAGATTATCATTTAATACACTATCTTATTATACGTGCAACCATAAAATAATATTGAACAGAGAAAACGCTAACCAATATCGGACTCTTACAATAATTACAATATTCAATTATCACATAACTTTTTGTTGGAAAATACGGCGTTCGATTTGAACCCGTTTAAGATTGTATACTTGCTGATTTATAGCATAATTGTTTATATTTACACTATATCATAACAATTTATGTCTGTCAATAGTTTTTCCTTGTTTTTTTAAATATTTTATGTTATAATATATCATTTATATATTTATGCAAATTGTATCGCTTTATAATATACATCTGTAACCTTGTATATTGCGATTTAAGACATTTTAAATTGAAGAGGCATAAAAATACTATATTCAACAGAAAAAGCCTTAATCACTTGTTTAGAGATTAAAGCTTTTAACTCTTATTGTATTTCTTGAATTTCACCAGTATCTATATTTACATGATATTCTTTAAGGAGCATACCACTAAAAAGTAATTTTGCATCATGTTCTTCTTTATCAACATATTCATATACAGTTACATCTAATAAATTTCCCATAACAGAAATTTTGGTTGTTGTATTATAATTAAAGTTAACAATTGCGTGAATTTCATCATCGCTCTTGAAATATTTTTTGTAATAATCCAATGCATAGTCTTGTATTGCAATGTTTTCTGCAATTTTAGCAATTCGCCAATTTCCTGTTACATCATTACGAACATTTGTTACTGTAAAGGAAATATCATCTATAGGTGTAGTTTTCTCCTTTTGGTCGGTTGGTTGTTGTTTTGCTGAACTAGTAGTTTCTTCTACGCCCTCTTTAATACCTTTTTGTGTTTCGGTGTTTCCGAAAATAGCAATTAGAATAACAACTATGATTACCCAAAACCACCATTTTTTGAAAATCGGTTTTTTGACATTGTTTTTATTTGTTTTATTTTTCATAATGTCACCCCTCCATATTTTATTGATACAAATATAATACCAGAATGTAACACAAAAGTACAGTGAAAACAAATTATATAATTGTGTTATAGTTTTGAAATATTTAACAATACTATAATGTAGTCAAAACCAATGGAGGATTTGCATTATGGAGAAATTTATTGTGACACCTAAGGAAGATAAATCTGTTACAATGACAATACGCATAGATAGAACATTACAAGAGAAATATAATGATTTAGCATCCAAAACAAACCGTTCAAGGAATGAACTTATTAGTATGGCTTTGAAATATGCTTTAGACCATATGGAATTGAAAGATGAATAATAACTAAATGAAAAACTTTTAATATTTTTTTCAAATATGGCGTGAGTTTTTTTCTGCTCGATTGTTAATATAGTGAACGGTGTATGAAAAAAGTTTTCGCCCCGTAAATTCTAGTTGGCTTTTTGCTGTAGATATACGTCATGCACTGTTTTTGGTATAAAAAGCAATCACATAAAGATACTATAATCATAATATTCTTATATCATTGTTTTTTGTAGCAGATGTACTGAATTTTCCTCCTTCTCAATATGTTGTGTTTGTCCCCGTGTTGTCACCGTTGCTATTGACACGTCTGAAAGCCTTGATTTTACAGGGGTTAAAAATTTACCGAGTGGTTCGATTCCCCTCAGGTCCATACCTGTAAAACCGCTGGAAATGTGATGTTTCAGCGGTTTTTGAATATGATGAGTCAAAATGAGGAGAGAGCTTTTCGCTTTCTCCTCATTTATCATACACTCTGCATTTAACAATATCGGTCTCTCTTTTTCTGCAACTGATTTTCCAATGGAACGATGTTTACATATTCGGCATGATTCTCTTCGATACATGTCCTGACGGCATCAATGTCATCCGGATGGATCAGAAGCGCCATTCCGCAGGCAGCTTTGCCGTCAGTGTCACGCGGGGCAGGTGCAATACGGTTAGGAAGACCTTGCTTATCCAGAAGCTCATGGAGCATCATGCCCTGTGTGTGATTGTCAAAAAGAATATAATAGCGGATATGTTTATTTTTTTCTTCCATTTTACTGATTCAGCATCTCTACAAATGCTCCGATTCTTGTACGAAGCTGTTCAGCATCTTTATCTGTGTAATCTGTTTCCAGAGAGAGTACCGGAATATTTTTCGCTTTCAGTGCTTCAGAAACTGCAAGCTTTTCTGTGTCGTACAGGCAGCAGAACATCAGACTGCAGTCGATGACGCCGTCCACCTGATATTCGTCGACCATACGGAGAATATCGTCGATACGTCCCGTATTTGGTGTGAAGCATGCACAGTTTGTCTTCATGTAACGTTTGGACAGATTCATGAACTGTTCATCCAGTGTTTCACCGGATTCGTCTACAAGATTTTCAAAATATCTTGTTCCTGTACACATCTCTTCGCAGACAACAGCAGCGCCGCTTGTCTCGATGATGTTATGTAATTTCCAGTTTGGAACTGCAAGAGGCGTTCCTGTGATCAGGATACGTTTTGTGCCTTCCGGTACAACAGATACACCATCCTTGATTCGTTGCTCCAGTTCGTCAGCCAGACGGTTACACATCTGGGCGCAGCGTACCGGATCATCGAAGAAGGAAATCTGGGTCATGAGCAGAGCATCTCGTCCGGAAATCGGCAGACATTTTGATTTTCTGCAGTCATAAACTCTCTGAAGAGCTTTACGTTTCTCATTGCAGATATTGATCGCTTCCGCAAGGTTTTCCGGTGTGATTTTGTTTCCGGTAAATTCTTCTACAATCTTTGCAAAATCTGTAATTTCTTCTTTCCATTTGATAATATCTTTTTCACGCTTCATCTGTGGAATGTCCATAATATGCATTGGAACGTCTTTTCCAAGGATTTCGTAAGCTTTCTTCTTGCCGTCGCAGGTAGTTTCCCCGACATACATATCTGCGATACGGAAGAATGGGCAGGTGCGTCCAAGTCTAGCTCCTACAGAAGCTTTTACAAGCGGACAGACATTTTTCGGAAGGACTTTTTCGCCGTCCGGAACCCAGAACTGGGAACCTCCGCAAAGTCCGGTTACGATACCATTTGCAGCGATAATTACTTCATCCGGTACATATACGCAGAAGGTTCCGAATACTTTACGTCCTTTTTTCTGCTCTTCAATTAATTCAGCCGGGCGGATACCGTGAACCTCAGCAATGACCATATCCCAGAAATCCATTGCTTTCGGACGGTTTTCCTGTGTCATAAATACATCCCCAACTGCTGTCGGAAGAACCTGACAGAGATTGTCATGATTTTTGACATCCATTCCAAGATCTTCCCACATCTTTACATAATCAGCCATTTTCATTTCCTCCTTTTATACAATGACGATTTGTTAGTATCCATATATTTTGTCGCCATCCATATAAAATATTGTACAAAATGACGAATGAGTTAGTCAATGCATATGGCGAAATGTGTAAAATAACTATAAATAGGACGATATATAGAAAAAATGAATTATTGAAATACGTTTTACGTATAACCATGCAAATGTGGAATGTTGAAACTATAAAATCCTTATGATATACTGAGACAACAGATTAACGTATAGAATAGAAATTGAAGAAAACAAATTTATTAAAAATTTAAATATAAAGACTGAGGTGGAAGAGTATGCTGGAGACCGAAAGATTAATACTGAGAAAATGGACAGAGGAAGATGCGGAAAGTCTGTTTGAATATGCAAAAGATCCGGAGATCGGACCTGCTGCAGGATGGCCGCCGCACAAGAGTGTGGAGGAAAGCAGAGCCGTCATCAAAAATGTATTTGATGGAGCAGAGTGCTACGCAATCTGTGAAAAGGAAAAGAATATTGCGATAGGTGCTGTGGAACTGAAACTGAATGGATACACGAATAAAACAAAGCGTGACGATGAGTGCGAGCTTGGATATTGGCTTGGACAGCCATTCTGGGGAAGAGGCTATATGCCGGAAGCTTCCAGAGAGTTATTGAGACATGGATTTGAAGATCTTGGCATGACAACAATCTGGTGCGCTTATTATGATGGCAATCTGAAATCAAAAAGAGTGCAGGAAAAGCTGGGATTTGTTTATCATCATACCTGTAATGAAGTTCCTGTGCCGCTTTTACATGAGGTGCGGGTCGAGCATACGAATGTTATGACAAAAGAGCATTGGGAAGAAATCTACAGGTAATGGTCTGGAAAGCAGGAAGTAAGGGGAAATATGCTGACGGAAAAAGAGAAAATCTGTAAAAAAACTAAAAAAAGTATTGACATTTGTAGAAAATAATAGTAGACTGAACAAGTCGCATAAATGTGATGAGGGATCATAGCTCAGCTGGGAGAGCATCTGCCTTACAAGCAGAGGGTCATAGGT
>OLVT01000540.1_pt1 | contig 40360 bp, 34 predicted proteins | sample 1673241 | NCBI WGS metagenome assembly OLVT01 (sample SAMEA3178936, study PRJEB25190) | human gut metagenome | biome: human gut; feature: human-associated habitat; material: faeces | place: Austria | collected 2013 | reverse complement strand
GGAAAGACAACGATCGCAACCGATACCATTCTGAACCAGAAAGGCAAGGATGTGATCTGTATCTACGTTGCCATCGGACAGAAACGTTCGACAGTAGCGTCCTTAGTAGAAAATCTTGAGAAGAACGGCGCAATGGCGTACACCATCGTCGTGGCAGCGACGGCATCCGAAGCGAGCCCGCTGCAGTATATCGTACCGTATTCCGGCTGTGCCATGGGCGAGTACTTTATGTATCAGGGAAAAGATGTGCTGATCATTTATGATGACTTAAGTAAGCACGCGGTTGCATACCGTGCACTCTCACTGCTGATCCGCCGTCCGCCGGGACGTGAGGCTTATCCGGGAGATGTATTCTATCTGCATTCCAGACTTCTGGAGCGTGCCGCAAAGCTGGACGATGAACACGGCGGCGGTTCCATGACGGCCCTGCCGATCATTGAGACCCAGGCAGGCGATATTTCCGCCTATATTCCGACGAACGTCATCTCCATCACAGACGGCCAGATTTTCCTTGAGACAGAGCTGTTCCACTCGGGCGTTATGCCGGCGGTAAACCCTGGCGTATCCGTATCCCGTGTCGGTGGAAATGCGCAGATTAAGGCAATGAAGAAGGTAGCCGGAACTCTGAAACTGATCTATTCCCAGTACCGCGAGCTGGCAAGCTTTGCACAGTTCGGATCCGACCTGGATGCCGATACAAAGGCGCGTCTGGAGCAGGGTGTGCGTATCGTGGAAGTATTAAAACAGAACCAGAATGCACCGGTTCCGGTAGAAAAACAGGTGGCCATTCTTTATGCGGTAACGAAAGGAATTCTGTCAAAGGTTGCAGCTGAGGATGTCCGCGCCTATGAGGACGGACTGTATACCTGGCTCGATACCGATGCAGAGGGTGCTGCCGTGATGCAGGAGATTTCCGCAACCGGAAAACTCGAGGCAGATACCGAAGAGAAGCTGAAAAGTGCACTCGAATCGTATACCGAAAACTTTATCAATACAAGACCTGCAAAATAAGGAAAGAAGGAGGAGCCTATGGCTGCAAACATGAAAGCCGTAAAGCTGCGGATCAAAAGTGTCGAAAGCACGATGCAGATTACCAAGGCGATGGAACTTGTAGCGTCCTCCAAGCTGCGAAAAGCGAAGGAGCGGGCTGATACCTGCCGTCCGTATTTTCAGGAGCTGTACCGCACTTTGCAGGATATTGCAAAAGGAAACACGGAATTTTATTCCATTTATGCAAAAGAGGCAAAAAACGAGAAATGCTGCTACGTGCTGGTTGCCGGAGACCGCGGCCTTGCGGGTGGATACAATGCTAATCTGTTCCGATGCTTTGAGGCCGATGCCAAAGGAAAAGAGATCTGCGTGGTTCCGGTCGGTAAAAAGGCAGTGGAGTATGCAAAATCCCGGAAGCTGGACATTCTGACGGACAGCTTTGCAGAGATTGCAAATCTTTCCGTGGCAGACAGCTTTGAGATCGCGCGCGCACTGTGCCGTGAGTTCCGGAAAGGGACCTTCGGACATGTGGAGCTTTGTTACACAAAATTCGTGTCGATGCTGTCGCAGATGCCGGTTTCCGTGCCGATCCTGCCTCTGATTGACATTGCAAAAGAGGACGGAGAGGATCCGGAAGCGAAAAAAATCCGAAATCTGATCCTGTACGAGCCAAACGGTGTCGAGGTATTCGAAGCGATTGTGCCGGAATACTTAGGCGGCCTGATCTACGGCGGTATCTGTGAGAGTGTGGCAAGTGAGCTTGCGGCACGCCGTACCGCAATGGAGGCGGCAACGGGAAATGCAGAGGAGATGATTGAACAGCTCAATCTGTATTACAACCGTGCCCGTCAGGCAAGCATTACGCAGGAGATCACAGAGATCGTCGGCGGTGCGGAAGGCGTGTAAGAGTGGAAACAAGAAAAGTGAGGAGAAGTCGTTAAATGAGTGAAAAACACATTGGCGAGGTTGTGCAGGTAACGGGTCCTGTTCTGGACATCCGTTTTCCGGAAGGAGAGCTGCCGGCACTTCTGAATGCCATCGAGATAGACAACCACGGCGAGAAGCTGGTTGTGGAAGTGGCGCAGCAGACGGGCGACAACATGGTTCGCTGCATTGCCATGAAATCCACAGATGGACTCGTCCGCGGAACGAAAGCAGTTGACACGGGCGGCCCGATCGTCGTTCCGGTCGGAGAGGAGTGCTTAGGCCGCGTGTTCAACCTGCTCGGTGAGACCGTAGACAATAAGCCGGCACCGGAAACAGCAGAAAAATGGCCGATCCACCGCGATCCGCCGTCCTATGAGGAACAGGTTCCGGCAACGGAAATCCTCGAAACCGGAATCAAGGTCGTTGACCTGATCTGCCCGTATGCCAAGGGCGGAAAAATCGGTCTGTTCGGCGGTGCCGGCGTTGGAAAAACAGTCCTTATCATGGAGCTGATCCACAACGTGGCAACGGCGCACGGCGGACTTTCCGTTTTCACCGGTGTCGGAGAGCGTACCCGTGAAGGAAATGATCTTTACAACGAGATGAAAGAGAGCGGTGTTATCGACAAAACAGCACTGGTCTATGGACAGATGAACGAGCCGCCGGGAGCGCGTATGCGTGTCGGACTTTCCGGCCTTACCATGGCAGAATACTTCCGTGACGTGAAAAATCAGGATGTGCTGCTGTTCATCGATAATATTTTCCGATTTACGCAGGCAGGTTCCGAGGTTTCGGCTCTGCTTGGCCGTATGCCGTCCGCAGTAGGATATCAGCCGACGCTGGCAACCGAGATGGGCGCACTGCAGGAGCGTATTACTTCCACAAGAAAGGGATCCATCACATCGGTACAGGCTGTTTACGTGCCGGCCGATGACCTGACCGACCCGGCTCCGGCAACAACGTTTACCCATCTGGATGCCACGACGGTACTTTCCCGTGAAATCTCCAGCCAGGGTATTTACCCGGCCGTTGATCCGCTCGATTCTACCAGCCGTATCCTGACACCGGAAATCGTAGGCCATGAGCACTATGAGGTAGCACGTGCCGTACAGCAGGTGCTGCAGAGATACAAAGAGCTGCAGGATATCATCGCCATCATGGGTATGGATGAGCTGTCCGAGGAGGATAAGCTGACGGTCAGCCGTGCCCGTAAGGTACAGCGTTTCCTGTCCCAGAGCTTCTCGGTAGCGGAGCAGTTTACCGGTATGGAAGGAAAATACGTGCCGTTAAAAGAAACTCTGCGCGGATTCCGCATGATCCTTGACGGCGAGTGCGACGATCTTCCGGAGAGCTGTTTCCTGTTTGCCGGTACCATCGACGAGGTATTTGAAAAAGCAAAAGCACTGAATCAGTAAAGGAGGAATGACGTATGAGTACATTTCCTTTACGTGTCGGCACGCCGGACGGACTTCTCTATGAGGGTGACGTAGCGCGCGTTGTCTGCAGAACCATCAGCGGCGACCTGGCAATTCTGCCTGGGCACTGCAATTACTGCACTGCACTCGGTATGGGCGAGGCGCATATTGTGCTGGAGGACGGAACGAGAAGAAATGCCGCCTGCATCGGCGGAATGCTTTCCATGATGAACGGGGTCTGCCGTGTCCTGGCAACGACCTGGGAGTGGGAAGAGGATATTGATGCAGAGCGCGCCGAGGCTGCCAAACACAGGGCCGAGCAGGCGCTGGCAAACGGCGGTCTGACGGACAAAGAATACCGTATTGCCGAAGCCAAGCTGCAGCGTGCGCTGGTGCGGTTGAGTGTAAAAGAATAAAAAAACAAAAAAAGCCTTCGACGAATCTGGGAAAATCCGATCGTCGAAGACTTTTTTTAGTTTAAGGGTGCTTTTTAAAGAGCAAAAATTCCGCAGATTAAGAATCCTGCTACGGCGAGAGCAGCACTGATCAGGACGTAAGGAAACTGCGACACGGCATGTGACATATTGTCAATCTCGCAGGTCGCGGAGGAAAGAACCGTTGCGTCGGAATAGAAGCATGCATGGCTTCCGAAAACACCGCCGGATACGACAGCACCAAGCGCCAGAAGTACATTAGCATCAAGGGCGATGGCAAGCGGAACAACGATGGAAACGGCTACGGCCTCAATTCCCCAGAAAGAGCTGGTGACAAAGGTCAGAACTGCAATGACAACAAAAATAATAGCTGCCAGTGTTTTTGCATTCATATACGGAACACACAGATTGATGACGTATTCCGAGAGTCCCATTTCGCCGCAGGCAGTCTTGATCATAAAGGATGCAAGAAGAATGGCGAGAACCGGAAGAATATCTGCAAAGCCGGCAAAGAACAGTTCCACGTACCGCGTAAAGGTCATTTTTTTCCGCGGAAGATAAAGAATCATACAGGAAGCAAGAGCAAGAATAATCGCCTGCATCATATCCTGTGTGGCTACTGTCACACCGATCAGAATACCGATGGGGATCAGAAAATCCAGTATATTTCCGGTATTGGTATTTTCGGGCGGGTAATCAACGCTCATTCCGGCCATGGCAATGTCAACAGAAGGGGCATTGTGCATTTTTGGATGCTCCGGTGTCTGCTCTTTCTTTTCCAGATCGGTATAGGCATCCTTCATTTTTCCGAGCTTTGGCATCAGTTTGCAGGCAAACAGAACCACAACCAGAAGTGCTGCCATGGGATAAAACATATAAGGAAGCACTTTTAAGTAAACGCTCATACCGGTGGAAAAGCCCATGTTGAGAATATCCGGTTCCTGAATAAAAACACCGGAATAAAAGACCACCCAGGTGGAAAAGGGAATCAGTGCGCAGACAGGTGCACCGGTTGAGTCAATGATATAGGCAAGCGCCTGTCTTGGGACTTTTCGTTTGTCACCGACATCCTTCATACAGGTTCCAACGGTCATGATGTTGAGATAGTCATCGACAAAAATAATGATTCCGAGAAATACCGACATCATCATGGTGATCCGTTCATCTTTACAGAAGCGGCTTAATAGGTTGGAAAAACCAAGTGTTCCTTTTGCCTCGCGGAGCAGGAAGATGAAGCCTCCGAACAGTCCGCAGAGAAGAAGAATATACTGGTTATCTGCGTTGCTGATCTCCGAAAGCAGCAGATCACACCAGGGTCCGATAAAAGCCGCTTTGTACATGATGAGATAGGCAACCAGGGTTCCGAAAATCAGAGCTTCGAAAGATTTTTTCGTTTTTAATGCAAAAATCAGCATCGCCGCAGGCGGCAGCAGACATAAAACTCCATATTGCATAGCGGTTCTCCTTTGTAGTTAGAATATGTGATGCAGCGCACCGCTGTAGGAAGAGTTACAACAGGAAGAGACAGAGCTTTACTGTTTCGTCATGATACGATAAGTTTCCGGCCGCCGATCACGGAAAAGCCCCCAGGAAAAACGTTCTTCGCGCAGGGCATCCAGATCGAAGGAGGCGTACAGGATTTCCTCGGTATCTCTTCCGGCAGATGCCACAAGTTCACCGGTTGCATCGGCAATAAAGGAAGAGCCGTAGAAAGTAAGAGAAGAGGACTGGCCGCCATTTTCTTCACAGGGCGTTACGGTTTCGGTACCAATCCGGTTTGCAGCAGCAACCGGAATAAGATTTGCGGCAGCATGTCCCTGCATGACGCGTCGCCAGTGCCCGCTGCTGTCTACATTCAGGATCGGCTCACTTCCGATCGCGGTAGGATAGAGCAGGATTTCAGCTCCCTGAACAGCCATACATCGTGCTGTTTCCGGAAACCACTGGTCCCAGCAGATGCCAACGCCGACGGTTCCAAAACGTGTTTCAAAGACTTTGAATCCCGTATCTCCCGGAGTGAAATAGAATTTTTCCTGATAAAAATGATCGTCCGGGATATGGGTCTTGCGGTAAACACCAAGAATGGATCCGTCTGCATCGATCATGGCAATGGAATTAAACAGGCGCTGAACATCCCTTTCATAAAAGCTGACCGGAATCACGACCCCAAGTTCTCCGGCAACGGCCTGAAAACGCCGGACAGCAGGATTTTCTGTCAAAGGCAGGGCATAATCATAATAATCGTATCGCTTTTCCTGACAAAAATACGGTCTTTCAAATAATTCAGGAAGAAGGATGAGATTGGCACCGTTGGAAGCGGCTTCACGGACCATGGTCTCTGCTTTGTCTATATTTTCCTGTACCTGGCTGCAGCATGAAAACTGCAGTGCGGCAATTTTTATATTTCTCATAATCTGTTTCCTCTTTTCTTTGCCGGAATCTGCTGGGTAATACAGTGAATGTTGCCTCCGCCGGTCAGAATGACGCGTGCATCGACAGGGAGGATCCGTCGATCCGGAAAGCATTTTCCGAGAATTTCTGCAGCCACGGTATCGTTTTCATCGTCGAAACGGGGAAGAAGGACACAGTGATTGGCAAGATAAAAATTGATATAGCTGGCGGCAAGGCGTTCCCCGGCTTCCCGTTGATCTTCGCCAGCTTCAAAATCATAGCCGAGAAGATCTTCTTCTGTAATACAGATGGGATGCTTTGGAATGGGCAGCTTGTGAATTACAAAGCTTCGTCCCTTCGCGTCAACGGTATGGGAGAGAAGATCAAAAGCGGCCCTGCTTCTGGCATACTGAGGATCGTTTTCGTCATCTGTCCAGGCAAGAAGTACTTCTCCTGGCTTTACAAAGCAGCACATATTATCGATATGGCCGTTGGTTTCATCGTTGTAAATACCAAAAGGCAGCCAGATGATTTTCTCGACCGAAAGATACTGACGCAGCTTTTCTTCAATTTCCGCTCTTGTAAGAGAAGGATTGCGCCCCGGACTCAGCAGACATTCTTCGGTCGTAAGCAGGGTTCCTTCCCCGTCAACATGGATGGAGCCGCCTTCCAGAACAAAGGGGCGGGCATTATAGAAGGAATCTCCGAGAAAACTGCAGATTCGTTCCGGAACCTCACGGTCATGCTCAAAGTGGGAGTACAGACCGTCATACTGGCCGCCCCAGGCGTTGAATTCCCATTGAATGCCTCTTCGCCCGCCCTGATCGTTGACCACAAACGTAGCGCCGGTATCTCTTGCCCAGGCATCCTCTGTTTGGGCTTCGATCAGATGAATCCGGTCGGAAGAAAGCAGTTCCTGTGCCGATGCTTTATCCTGTGGCCGGACGAAAAGATAAACCTGCTCATAAGCGGCAATTGCTTCTGCAATTTCTGCAAATGCCGCTCTTGCCGCTTTTGCCCCGTAATTCCAGGAACCGGGACGCCACGGCCAGATCATCAGCGTGCCTTCGTGGGGCTCAAATTCGCCCGGCATGTAAAAGCCATCGGCTTTTGGGGTTCTAAGACAATCGGTTTTTGAAATCTTCATATCCAAACTCCTTTATCATTCGGCAGTTTCCAGCTTTGTCCATCACCGCGATGGAAGGGAGTGGGATTCCGTTAAAGGTATTGGTTTTTACCATCGAATAAATCGCCATATCTTCAAAATACAGTCTGTCACCGATCCGGATTTGGGAATCGAAGGAATATTCGCCGATTACGTCGCCCGCCAGGCAGGTATTGCAGGAAAGGCGGTAGGTATAAGGCTTTTCCCCGGGCAGTCCGCTGTCTTTGAGCGGAGGGCGGTACGGCATCTCCAGCACATCCGGCATATGGCAGGCGGCGGAAGTGTCAAGAATTAAAATTTTTCCGTTATTTTCAACAATATCGAGAACTTCTGTGACATTGTAGCCTGCGTTTAAGGCAACTGCTTCCCCGGGCTCCAGGTAAATCTGAAGACCATACGTTTCTTTCATACGGTTGATACAGGAAATCAGGCGTTCGATATCGTAATCCTCACGGGTGATATGATGTCCGCCTCCCATGTTGAGCCAGTTCATTTTAAAAAGCCACTTGCCGAATTTTTCTTCCACGGCGCGCAGCGTGGTTTCCAGATCATCCGAATTCTGTTCACAGAGGGTATGAAAATGAAGACCGTCCACAAGATCGGCCAGTTCGTCTGTAAAATCGCAGGCGCGGATGCCCATGCGGGAGCCGGGCGCACAGGGATCATAAATCGCATGGCCTTCCTGCGTGGAGCATTCCGGGTTGATGCGAAGTCCGGCTTTTGCGGTTCCGGAAGCCTTAAGTACGGGGAGGTACGTTCGGAGCTGCTTTTCTGAATTGAAAATAATGTGATCGCAGATCTGTGCGAGCTCTTCCATATCCTGCGGGCGGTAGGCCGGAGAATACACATGATTCTCCAGCCCCATTTCTTCCTTGCCAAGCCGCGCCTCATAGAGTCCGCTGGCAGTTGTTCCGCTGATATATTTTCCAATCAGCGGATATTCCGAAAAGCAGGAAAAGCATTTCTGAGCCAGCAGAATTTTTGCACCGGTGCGTTCTTCTACCTGGTGCAGGAGCTTTAAGTTTTCTTCCAGTTTGCCTTCATCAATGACAAAACAGGGAGTTGGCAGTTCGTTTATCTTATACATAGGCTTAATCTACTAAAACAGGATTTTCTACGACCTTCCACGGAAGACCCCACTTGTTGAGTGCTTCCATGTACGGATCTGGATCGAATTCATCTGTGGTGTAGACACCCGGCTTATTCCAGAGGCCGTTCACGACCATCATGGTTCCGATCATGGCCGGAACGCCGGTGGTGTAGGAGATCGCCTGAGACTCTACTTCCCGGTAGCATTCCTGGTGGTCACAGACATTGTAAATGTAAATGCTTCTTTCTTTTCCGTCCTTGATACCGGTAAAAATACAGCCGATGTTGGTTTTACCCACGGTGCGCGGACCAAGAGTGGAAGGATCCGGAAGAAGCTCTTTTAAAAACTGGATCGGTACGATCTGCTGTCCGTTGAAGGTAATCGGAGTGGTCGAGAGAAGTCCTACATTTTCCAGACATTTCATATGGGTCAGATAGCTCTGGCCGAAGGTCATGAAAAAGCGGATTCTTTTTACGCCCGGGATATTTTTTGCAAGAGCCTCAATTTCTTCATGGTGAAGAAGGTACATATCCTTCTCGCCTACCTCATCGAAGTTATATTCCCGTTTGATCGACATTGGCGGAATTTCTACCCAGTGGCCGTTTTCCCAGTAAGAGCCGGGAGCGGATACCTCGCGGAGGTTGATTTCCGGATTGAAGTTGGTTGCAAACGGATATCCGTGGTCGCCGCCGTTGCAGTCCAGAATATCAATCGTGTGAATTTCATCGAAATAGTGTTTCTGTGCATAGGCTGCAAAGACACTGGTGACGCCCGGGTCAAAGCCGGTTCCGAGAAGACCGGTGATGCCGGCTTCCTTGAAACGGTCCATATAGGCCCACTGCCAGGAGTAATCAAAGTAAGCAGAAAAGCCAAGCTCTTCGCATCTCTTTTCGTAGATTGCACGCCATGCCGGATCATCCGTATTTTCTGCTTCGTAATTTGCAGTATCGATGTAAGGAACCTTACATGCGAGGCAGGCATCCATAATGGTAAGATCCTGATAAGGAAGAGCCAGATTTAATACGGCATCCGGCTGATACTGTTTGATTAAGGCGATTAATTCTTCTGTGCAGTCGGCATCCACCTTTGCTGTTGTGATAATGGTTTTTGTGGTCGGAGCCAGCTTTTCTTTTAAAGCATCGCACTTGGAAAGGGTGCGGCTTGCAATCATAATTTCAGAAAAAACCTCACTGTTCTGGCAGCATTTGTGAATGGCTACGGATGCAACGCCGCCGCATCCGATGATCATAACTTTTGACATAATTTTGTTCTCCTTTTCCGGAAAATAGTGTTGGGTTCATCTTTGGCAGGTTATCTAAGCACGAAAAAAAGACAGATGACGTGCATCATCTGTCTAAAAATCGAAATTTATACATGATCGTATTGTGCAAACTTCAGGGGATATGTAAAAATTCAGGCTTCCCCCTGTTTTCCTATGCAGAAATATATAGTCACGTACTCTTATTGACCGTTTCATAAGATGATGTGCTCGTCGTAGAGCATCGATTGTAAAGTAATCAACTCATAAAATTTGCGCTTTTAACGCAATCAATAATGTGGCTCTTAACCACGCTCGGCAACTACCCCTGCCTGTCCGTCGGTTTTTTACCAGGGGCATATATTTTGCATAAGAACAGAATTGTTCGCTTGCAGTTCCAAATTATAAAGTGAAATGACACGGATGTCAAGAAAAATTTGTGAAACTATTCAGAGCCATGCGAAATGGAAGAAAAATCGCGAATCATGCTTGCATGAATGAGCGGTTTTTCAAACATGCTCCGGAGCAGAAAGTTTAAAGAATTACAGGGTAATCCAGTAACGCTCCAGTGTTTTGTTTTCGTCTGCATGATAAGCGGTGCCGTCGAACCGGCCGCCATTTTTCAGGATCGTTCTGCGGCTTCCCTCGTTGGTATCCAGGCAGCAGACCAGAATTTCGGAAAGGCCGAGGCTTTTGCAGTACGGCTGCACATTTTTCAGCATCCAGGAGGCATAGCCTTTTCTGCGTTCTGACGGGCGGACGGAGTAGCCGATATGGCCGCCCAAGGTGCGCAGAAAATCGTTCAGGTAGTGGCGCACCTGAATCATGCCGACAAGGCGGTTGTCTGATTTGCGGATGCACAGAAACTGTGTTGCGAGAACCATGCCCTCCGGCAGAGTCTCCTCTCTGGTATACCGCATGGTATCTTCAAGATACGCCTTCATATCATCAAACCGGCGAAGCGGTCCGCAGCCGTCCATGGAATCGCTGTTTTCCAGAAAATCGTTCCGGTAGGCGGCGAGCTCGGCGAAGTATTCCTCCGACGGTTCAACTAACATCAGTTCATCGTTCATCCTTAGCATTTCTCCGGTTCCGGATACTCGACGCCGAAGGTCTCAACGGTAACGGTAGCCATTCTCTGCGGCTGCAGCGGTTTGTCGCTGTAGTCGGTGTTGACGGATGCGATTTTATCTACGACTTCCAGGCCTTCTGTTACTTTTCCGAAAGCAGCGTATGCGCCGTCCAGATGCGGAGCGGCTTTGTGCATGATGAAGAACTGGCTTCCTGCGCTGTCTGGGAACATGGTACGTGCCATGGAGAGAACGCCTGGGGTGTGTGCGAGGTTGTTCTCAAATCCGTTCTGGGAGAACTCACCCTTGATGCAGTAATCCGGGCCGCCGGCGCCTGTGCCAGCAGGATCTCCGCCCTGGATCATGAATCCCGGGATGACGCGGTGGAAGATCAGGCCGTCATAGAAGCCTTTTTTTACCAGACTGATGAAGTTGTTTACGGTGTTCGGCGCGATTTCCGGGTAAAGCTCTGCTTTCATCACATCGCCGTTTTCCATAGTAATTGTAACGATTGGGTTAGACATAATTGTTTTCCTCCTGATTTTTTTACGATTTTTTGATAAGACGTAAGTAGCCATTTTTCGAAGAAAAATGAGCGGATTACGAATGTTTTTGATGATTGCTGGAGTGCAAAGCACGTAGCGATCTGGTATCAAAGGGGGCAAACCCCTTTTTTCAGATCATTACTCCAGGAATGTCTCATGGATCGCACGCATCGCCTGATCTGCGTATGCTTCGTCGATCAGGGCAGTGATGCGGATTTCCGAGGTGGTAACCATCTCGGTATTGATTCCTGCATTGGCGAGCGCGCCGAACATTTTGGCAGCCACGCCTGAATGGGAGCGGACACCGGCTCCGATGACGGAAACCTTTGCCACGTTCTCGTCATAATCCAGCTTTTTGATGCCGAGCAAATCCTTGTTGTCGTTCAGCACATCGATTGTGCGCAGCATATCCGGCTTTGCAACGGTAAAGGAAACGGACTTTGTGCCGTCCTTTCCGAGTGACTGGATCATGACATCGATGTTCAGATTGTTCCGATCCAGTAAATTTAAGAGGCGGAACGTGCTCTCCGGATCGTTGCCAAGGCCTGCAACACGGATTTTTGCCACATTTTTGTCGGCAGCCACGCCGCTGATTAACATTTTTTCCATTTTGGTTTTCTCCCTTACCATCGTTCCGGAATTCCGGTTCAGACTGGAGCAGACCAGAAGTTCCACGCCGTATTTTTTTGCGATTTCCACGCATCTGCTGTGAAGGACTTTTGCGCCGAGCGAAGCCATCTCCAGCATTTCATCGTAAGTTACCTCTTCCATCTTGCGCGCATTCGGTACAATCCGCGGATCTGCGGTGTAGACGCCGTCTACATCCGTGTAGATTTCACAGACATCCGCGTGCAGCTCTGCAGCGAGGGCAACCGCAGTCGTATCGGAGCCGCCGCGTCCGAGCGTTGTGATATCATCGTATTTGTTGATCCCCTGGAAGCCGGTGACAATGACAATTTTGTTGTCATCCAGCTCTTTACGGATGCGCTCGGTGTCGATCCGTTTGAAGCGCGCGTTCTGATAATCGGAGGTCGTGTGCATCGGTACCTGCCAGGCATTTAAAGAAACAGCACTGACGCCCATCTGAATCATGGTTATGGCCATCAGGGAAACGGAAACCTGTTCACCGGTGGCAAGAAGCATATCCATCTCGCGGCGGGACGGTTTTTCCGTAATCTGTTTTGCGGTTGCAATCAGTCCGTCCGTCGTTTTTCCCATCGCGGAGAGAACGACAACGACCTGGCTTCCGGCCTGCTGTTTTTCGATGCAACGCTGTGCTACATTGCGGATGTGTGCAAGATCTGCGACGGAGCTTCCGCCAAATTTCATTACATTCAGCATAACAGTTTTGATCTCTTTCCTTTTTGATTTACGCGGACAAAAGCGCAGAGCGTGTTTTACCGCGTTTTCCGGGCCGAAAAAACAGGAGTGGGACGTTTTTGGGCCGCGAAACTCTGATACATAGTATAGCGAAAACAGATAGAAAAAGCAAGGAAAAGCACAAGGAAAAGCGGTTTCGTTCTGCGGTTGTATTACCTTTTTGTTTGTGTTAAAATGATAGGCAGAAAAAGAGGAGAAGAAAGCATATGATCATAGAAACAAATTCTGCGTCGGAGACGCTTGCCCTTGGCGAAAAGCTGGGAAAAGCGGCGAAGCCTGGCCAGATTTATACATTAAACGGAGACCTTGGTGTTGGAAAAACCGTTCTGACGCAGGGCTTTGCAAAAGGACTTGGCATCACAGAGGCAGTCAACAGTCCTACATTTACCATTATTCAGGAATATACCGAAGGGCGCCTGCCATTTTATCATTTCGATGTTTACCGGATCGGTGATATAGAAGAAATGGAAGAAATCGGATACGATGATTACTTTTTCGGTGAGGGTGTCTGCCTGATCGAATGGGCAGAACTGATTGAAGAGCTGATTCCGGAGGGTGCGATTTCGATTACGATAGAAAAAGACCTCGAGAAAGGGTTTGATTACCGGAAAATTACGGTGGAATAAAAGAAAAAAATCCTGAATGTGGTGGAAAAACAAAAGGAAATCGTAAAGATTCCTGTTTCCGGCAGACTGCCAAAATGAGTTGCACAGGAAGGAAATATCGGAAAGGAAACAAAAAATTATGAAAATACTTGCACTGGACAGCTCCGGCCTGGTGGCTTCGGTGGCTGTTGTTGAAAATGACACACTGCTTGCGGAATACACCGTAAATTATAAAAAAACACATTCCCAGACTCTGCTTCCGATGCTGGATGAAATCTCGAACATGACAGAGCTGGATCTTTCGACGATCGATGCGATTGCAGTTGCCGGAGGTCCGGGCTCGTTTACCGGTCTTCGCATCGGTTCTGCAACAGCCAAGGGACTTGGTCTGGCACTTGAAAAACCACTGATTTCCATTCCAACGACGGCGGCAATCGCGTACAATATCTGGGATACTAACAAATTTGTCTGCCCGATCATGGATGCGAGAAGAAACCAGGTCTATACCGGAGTTTACTGCTACACGGATCATCGTCTCGATACGGTCTGGGAACAGGATACGATGAGCATTGAGGCACTGGCGGAGGGCCTGAATTGTCTTGACCATGAGGTTATTTTCCTGGGGGACGGCGTTGCGGTTTACCGGAAAAAATTGCAGGAGCTTCTTACGATTCCGTTTTCGTTTGCACCGGCGCACGTCAACCGCCAGAGAGCGGCCGCAGTCGCAGCACTGGCTGAGGTTTATTACAAAGAAGGTAAGATTCAGACGGCAGAAGAGCACGAGCCGGAATACCTGAGAAAATCGCAGGCGGAGCGTGAAAGAGCGGAGCGGGAATCTGTGAAGCATGCCGATGTGGTGAAAAAACAGGAGAACGGAGAAAAAAGCGAATGATCACAATCCGTGAAATGCAGATCGATGATCTGGAGCAGGTGATGCCGATTGAGGAGGCCAACTTTTCGATTCCGTGGACAGAAACCGGATTTTTTACATTTCTGATCCGTGACGACGCACTGTTTCTTGTAGCAGAGGAGGACGGTGAAATTTTAGGATATCTCGGAATCCTGATTTCTTTTGATGAAAGTGAGATCACAAATGTCTGCGTGGCAGAAAAAGCGAGAAGACGCGGCATCGGCCATGCACTGATGGAAGAGCTGTTCCGTCGGATGCAGGAAAGAAAGGTGCGCGTCATTCATCTGGATGTGCGCATCGGCAATACGCCGGCGCGGAATCTGTACGAGAGCCTCGGCTTTGTACAGGACGGCATGCGAAAGGGGTACTACGATCTCCCGAAGGAGGACGCAGTGCTGATGAGCCGGACGGATGAATCGGTTCCGAAGAGATAGAGAGAAATTGTTATTGTATACGCATTTAACGCACAGGACTTTCCTTTCATTCCCAGTAGGAATGGCGGGAAAGATGTGTTACAATCGACAGGACACAGGAGAATCTGATTTCTGTTTTGTGTCAGGAACGAAGAAAGAAACGTTTTTTGATACACGGGAGGAAGAAGAATGCGGAAATACAACAAAAATACAAATGAGCTGGAAGCGGCAGTGTGCAACTGCTGCGGAAAAAACATGAAAATACAGAATGGAATGCTGCTGGAGGGGATCTGCTCGGTCGACACGACGTGGGGGTACTTTTCCGGGAAGGACCTGGAAAAGCATGAGTTTGATCTGTGCGAGGAGTGTTACGATCGGATTACGGCATCGTTTGCGGTTCCGCCGAAGATTTCGGAGGATATGGAAGGTTAGAGCGTGCCTGAAAAGGCTTAGTCGTTTCGACTCGTTTTCGGCAGAAAGGGGAAATAGCTAATGAGGAGAGAATTTACGATTCAGTCGAAGGTGGATGGGCTGGTTCTTGACGGACTTGTAGTGGAGCCGGAGGAGGGCGTGAAGCGGACGGCACTTCTGCAGCTCAGCCATGGAATGAGTGAGCATAAGGAGCGGTATCTGCCGTTTATGGAATATATGGCGGAACACGGTGTAGTGTGTGTGATTCATGATCACCGCGGGCACGGAAAGAGTGTGAAGTCGGAGCAGGACCTCGGATTTATGTACGGCGCAGGCGGCGCAGGACTTGTGGAGGATCTGTTTCTTGTCACGAAGTGGGCAAAGAAGGAGTACCCGAATCTTCCGTTTGTTCTGATGGGACACAGTATGGGATCCCTGGTTGTGCGCGCATACGCGAAGGAACACGACCAGGAGCTGGATGCGTTGATTGTGTGCGGTTCGCCGAGCAAAAATTATCTGCGGCCGCTGGGGGCGGCTGTAGGACACGCGGAAGCGGCGGTGCTCGGGGATGAGCATCGGAGCAATCTTCTGGAGGCGATGTCGTTTGGATCGTTTGCGGCGCGGTTTGCGGATGAGAAGAGCCGGTTTGCCTGGTGCTGTTCGGACCCGGAGGTGGTGCGGGAGTATGAAGAAAATCCGCTCTGTGGATTTACGTTTTCGGATGATGCTTTTTTTGCGTTGAATGATCTGCTGAAGGAGACGTATGGATTCCATGGATGGCATTGCACAAACCGGAAGCTGCCGGTGCTGTTTTTGTCCGGCGGGGATGATCCGTGTTATGTGAATGTGCGGCGCTTTAAAAAATCCATCGACCATATGCGGCTGATCGGGTACCGCAATGTCAGAGGAAAGCTGTATCCGGGAATGCGGCATGAAATACTGAACGAGAAAGAGAAGTACCGCGTATATGGCGATGTCTGGAAGTGGTTGAAGAAAGAAAAAGTGGTGGGGAATGTGGAGGGGGGAAGCACACCCCCGCAGACCCCGGACGGCGCTCTGGCAGGGAGCGGCGGTGTTTGATCATTTTTTGAAAAAAACGCTCATCAGCAAAAAAACTGATGAGCGTTTTTCAATGAAAGTAAATTTTTGACGATCACATGATCCATCCAAACACGGTGGAAAGGACGATCATAATCATAGAAAAGACAAATGAGTTCACCGACATCAGCGTTGCCCGCTGCTTGGACGGGATCATGTCATTGAGCAGAATATCGGTCCGGACTTCAAGAAAATCATCGGAAAAGGATCCGACAAATCCGCCGAAGACCATAAGAACCGGCAGTCCGGTAAAGCTCATAAGAAAGGCGAAAAGTACACCGATCGTGCCAAACAGCAGAATCGCGCGGTAGCGGTATTTGTGAAAGTATGCCGTCATCCGCGATCCCAGTGCCGCGCCGAGTCCCATCACGAAGAGGGCAGGTCCAAGCAGCGCGCTGTTCATGCCGGTGAGTGGCAGCTTCGCCTGTAAAAAGAAGAGAACCAGCGTGGAAACGGCACCGATGAGTGCGTTCACCAGCATAATATTTCTTGCTTTTCTCTCACAGACAAGAAACTGCCAGCTTTCCTGTACAACCGAAATGATTTCCTGTCCAACAGGATAATGAACTGGTGTTTCGTCCGTTTTTATTTCCACAAGGTGGAATGAAACGCCAAGCGCAATCAGTCCGAAGAAGAGATCAATCGCATATGCGCGTCGGTATCCCAGCCACAGGGCAAGACCTGCGCAGAGCGTTGCGGTGGAATTGGTGATACGGTACAGCATCATTTCAGTAGAAGAAAAACGGGCATAAAACCATTCGTCCCCGTTCTGCTTCAGACTGTCATACGCAAGTGCCTCCCGTGTGCCGGATGCAAGGTTATAGCTGAGCGCACTGCATCCGAGAGCAAGCGCCGTTGTGGCAAAGCCGGTGGAAAAAATCATCAGCGTACCGGAAATCAGGGAGGTCATCTGGCTTGCAATCAGCGTTTTCCGTCGCCCGAAAACATCGGCGACAATACCGGAGGGGAGTTCAAAGCAGAGGCTCACGATATGGAAAATACTTTCGAGCATCCCGATCTGCAGCAGCGAAAATCCGCGGAGTGCGAGCAGTGCAACCCACGAAGCCGCCGCAATCTGAAAATAGCCGACCGTGGTCATAAGATATAAAGTTCGTATTTGTTTTCTGATAGTTTTCTCAGACATAAAAAAATCTCCTTGTCAAAATATAGTAAAATTTTGATTGGGAGATATGTGCGTTTTCTATAGAATTTTAAGAACTCAAAAAGTGAAGTTTACTTAAAAAAGAGCGCACTATCCCCATAAACAGCTGAAACATCGCCATTTGTGAGGTGAAGAAACTGGTTTTTCCAGATCATAGTGCTACTCCTTTTGTAATCATAATTTTTTTATCAGAATACCACCGGAAACGGAAAAAGTCAAAGAAAAATTTTGACGAAAATAAAAAAAACTATTGACTTTCAAGTATACTTTAATGCTACAATTTTCTCAACAATACTGAGGAAACGAAGGTTTTCCGCGGAAAAGAAAGGGGATTTTATCATGAGTGTAGATGTAACAAAAATGCCGAAATTAGGATTTGGCATGATGCGCCTTCCGGAGAAGGACGGAGAACTGGATTTGGAGCAGATCTGTAAAATGGTCGATGCGTACCTTGCCTCCGGAATGAACTATTTTGACACCGCCTATATGTACTGCGGCGGAAAATCGGAGAGTATCGTGAAAAAAGCGCTGGTGGAGCGTCATCCGAGAGAAAGCTTTACTCTGACGACAAAACTCCCGCAGTGGATGATGGACGAGGGCATCGAAGGCCGTGACCGCATTTTCAACGATCAGCTCGCGCGCACCGGAGCAGGCTACTTTGATTATTACCTGTTGCATAGCGTAGAAGACGGCGCAAACTATGAAGGCTATGTGAAATACGACTGTTTTAACTGGGCCAAGAAGAAAAAAGAAGAGGGACTGATCAAACACTTTGGTTTCTCCTTCCACGGAACGCCGGAGCTGCTTGACAAGATTCTCTCCGAGCATCCGGAGGTTGAAATTGTCCAGATCCAGATGAACTATGCTGACTGGGACAATCCGCTGATCCAGTCCGGACGTCTGTATGAGGTGCTTCGGAAATACGATATGCCGTTCCTTGTTATGGAGCCGGTAAAGGGCGGTTCCCTTGCATCAGCAGGCAAAGAGATTGAAGCAGAGATGAAACGTGTTCATCCGGATGCATCGATTGCGTCCTGGGCACTCCGCTTTGCGGCTTCCCTCCCGGGTGTTGCAACCGTGCTCTCCGGTATGTCAAACGAGGAACAGATGGAGGATAATATCAAAACCTTCCGAAATTTTGTACCGTTAAATGAGGAAGAAAAAGCAGTGATCGCCAAAGCACAGGAAGCGCTGAAAAAGAGTCCGGCAGTTCCATGTACCGCCTGTCGTTACTGCTGCGACGGATGTCCGATGGGAATCGCGATTCCAGATGTATTCAAGGCATTGAATACCATCCGCCTGTATGGAGAAGAAGATCGCGCGAAAAATTATTATAAAAAGCTGCTGGAAACATCGGGAAAAGCAGAAGACTGCGTGCAGTGCGGCCAGTGCGAGAGCGTATGTCCGCAGCATCTGCCGATCATTGATCTGTTAAAAGAGGCATCCGAAAAACTTGACGTGCCGATGACGGAATAAGCGGATTGCGAATATCCGCTTTGGCACATGCTTTAGAAAAAAGGATCCCTGGAATACTCTGGAAAAAGAGTATTCCGGGGATCCTTTTTTCTATGGGAAATCTTGTTGAAAGTTTCTGCGGAGAAAAAGGACCCTTCGGGCAGGATCACACTGCGCGGAAAAAATTGTGCCATCTGCGATAGTTATGACGGAGCGATTTACGACCGGAAAAAATGGAATGTAAAATGGAAAAAGTTTTATTTTACATAAACTTAACTTCTTCGAGATTTTGCATTTTACACGCCGTTGTTATGATGATACCTGTAAAAACGAAATGTAAAAAACATCGGGATTGCGATTTTACAAAATAGAAATCACAAAAATCCCGTGTGAAAAGAGGAGAAAAGAATATTATGAAGAGAAAAGTAATTGCAATCACCTTAACCGCAATGATGGCTGCAGGAATGCTTGCAGGATGTGGAAGCAGCGACAGCAGCAGTTCTTTGGCAGCAGACACTACAAAAGAGGCTTCTGCAACAGAGGCAGATGGCAGCACAGACGGTGACAGCAACGCAGCAGGCGGAGATTTCTCCGGACAGATCAGCGTGATCTCCCGTGAGGATGGTTCCGGTACCAGAGGTGCATTCATCGAGCTGTTCGGTGTAGAAGAGAAAAACGATGCAGGTGAGAAAGTAGACAACACCACCGTTGATGCACAGATCACCAACAATACTTCCGTTATGATGAGCACGGTGGCAGGTAACCAGTACGCAATCGGTTATATCTCCCTTGGATCCTTAAATGATGAAGTCAAAGCACTGAAAATCGACGGAGCAGAGGCAAGCGCAGAGAACGTAGAAAACGGTTCCTATAAAGTAAGCCGTCCGTTCAACATTGTAACAAAAGACGGTCTTTCCGCAGATGCGCAGGATTTCATGGACTACATCTTAAGCACCGACGGACAGCAGGTTGTTTCAGATGACGGATATATTGCAATCAAAGATACCAAAGCCTACGAAGGAAGCTGCAGCGGTGAAAAGGTTGTGGTAGCAGGATCTTCCTCTGTAACACCACTGATGGAAAAATTAAAAGAGGCTTATACAAAAGTAAATTCAAACGCTAACATCGAAGTACAGCAGAGCGATTCCACAACAGGTATCACTTCCGCAAGCGACGGTCTCTGCGACATCGGTATGGCATCCCGTGACTTAAAGGATGAGGAGAAATCCTTAGGACTTACCGCAACCGTAATCGCAACCGACGGTATTGCTGTCATCGTAAACAAAGAGAACTCGACCGATGGGCTGACCAGCGATCAGGTAAAGAGCATCTATGTTGGCGACACAACCGACTGGGCAGATGTAAAATAAAGAATGTATAAAGCAATGGAAAAAGAAGTAAGGGCGAACAATGGAAAATCGCTCTTACTTCCGTATCCGAAAATGTTCAGAAAAAGAAGCTGTCTTTCGGAACGTGCTTGAAAAAGCAGTTCGTAAGGAAAAAAACGAAAGTCTTTTTCAAACACGCTCCGCGAAACAATGAAATGAAAGGATTTATCTTATGAAACTAAGAGAAACGATCATGAAACTTGTATTCCTGATTGCGGCGTGCTGCTCCGTACTGGCTGTTGCACTGATCTGCATTTTCCTGTTCATGAATGGCGTTCCTGCCATTTTTAAAATCGGACCGCTGAAATTTTTGACCGGTACCGTGTGGAAACCGGGAAACAACATTTTCGGTATCCTGCCGATGATTGTCGGCAGTATCTGCGTGACCGGCCTTGCAATCCTGATGGGTGTGCCGGTTGCCATTCTTACTTCGGTGTTTCTTTCCCGTTACTGTCCGAAAAGGTTTTACGGCATCTGCAAATCAGGCATTAACCTGATGGCCGGTATTCCGTCTATCGTATATGGATTTTTCGGACTGGTTGTGATCGTCCCGTTGATGGCACAGCTGACCGGCAAAAACGGAAACACAATGCTGACGGCATCTATTCTTCTGGCCGTTATGATTCTTCCGACCGTGGTCGGTGTAACAGAATCCGCCATTACAAGTGTTCCGGAATCCTACTATGAAGCAAGCCTTGGCCTTGGTGCAACGCATTCCCAGAGCGTTTTCTTTGCAGTTGTTCCGGCGGCAAAATCCGGAATCCTGGCAGGTATCGTGCTTGGCATCGGACGTGCCATCGGAGAGACAATGGCAGTGATTATGATTGCCGGAAACCAGCCTCGTATGCCAAAAGGAATCACAGAAGGCCTTCGTACCATGACAGCCAATATTGTACTGGAGATGGGATATGCATCCGGACTTCACCGGGAAGCGCTGATTGCAACGGGTGTTGTGCTGTTTGTCTTTATCCTGCTGATCAATTTATCGGTGTCTATGCTGAACCGGAGGGTACATTATGGTGATTAAAGGAAATGGAGCTGTAAATACAATGGAAGCTGTAAAAATAAATACAAAAGAAAAAGAAAGAACAAAGGTTACGTATCACAAAAGTGTTTTTTCCTTCGTGCTGACCGGAATTACCTGGGGAGCAGCTATTCTTGCACTTGCCGTTCTGGTTTTCCTGGTTGGATTCATTCTGATTCGTGGCGTGAAAAACCTGACACTGGAGCAGTTTGCCTGGACCTATAATACAGAGAATGTTACGATGCTTCCGGCGATCATCAACACTGTTACGATGACAGTACTTTCCCTGCTGCTTGCTGCGCCGCTTGGCATTTTCTCGGCGATTTATCTGGTTGAATATGCCAACAAACGCGGAAAACTGGTTGGCCTGATCCGGATTACGGCAGAGACCCTTTCCGGTATCCCATCGATTGTTTACGGTCTGTTCGGTATGCTGTTTTTTACGAAAACCCTGAAAATGGGATATTCGATGATGTCCGGTGCCTGTACACTTGCCATCATGATTCTTCCGCTGATTATGCGAACAGCAGAAGAAGCCTTAAAATCGGTTCCGGATTCTTATCGGGAAGCAAGCTTTGGATTGGGAGCCGGAAAGCTTCGTACGATTTTTAAAATTGTTCTTCCATCTGCCGTACCCGGCATTCTTTCCGGTGTCATTCTTGCGACAGGCCGTGTCGTAGGAGAGACGGCAGCACTTCTTTTCACAGCAGGAACGATTGCAAAGGTGGCAGGCCTTATGGATTCCGGCCGTACCCTTGCCGTTCATATGTATGCACTTTCCAGTGAAGGCCTCTATATGAATCAGATGTATGCAACCGGCGTCATCCTGATGCTGATTGTCCTTCTGATCAACGGCTGTTCCGGAATGATTGCGAAGAAAATTGCAAAGAAATAAAAGAGAGACGAGGAAAAAACATGAGCAAAATAGATGTATCCAATATGGATCTTTATTACGGAGACTTTCATGCATTAAAAAATATCAATCTGAGCATTGATGCCAATGAGGTGACGGCTTTTATCGGACCTTCCGGCTGTGGTAAATCGACCCTGTTAAAATCCATCAACAGAATGAACGATCTCGTTCCGGGCTGTCGGATCACCGGTGAAATGCTGTTGGACGGAGAAAATATCTATGGCGGAAAAATGGATGTCAACGGACTCCGCAAACGGGTCGGCATGGTATTCCAGAAACCAAATCCGTTCCCGATGAGCATTTACGACAACATTGCCTACGGACCGAGAACACATGGTGTCCGTTCCAAAGCGAAGCTGGATGATATTGTGGAGCAGTCTCTTCGACAGGCAGCAATCTGGGATGAGGTGAAGGACCGTTTGAAGAAAAGCGCACTTGGCATGTCCGGCGGACAGCAGCAGCGTCTCTGCATTGCGCGTGCCCTTGCCGTACAGCCGGAGGTTCTTCTGATGGACGAACCAACCTCAGCACTGGATCCGATTTCTACTTCCAAAATCGAAGATCTTGCGGTAGAACTGAAAAAAGATTATACTATTGTCATGGTAACACACAATATGCAGCAGGCAGCCAGAATTTCTGACAAAACCGCATTTTTCCTGTTAGGAGAGGTAGTAGAATACGGAGAGACCGAACAGATCTTCTCCATGCCGAAGGATAAACGGACAGAGGATTATATTACAGGGAGGTTTGGCTGATATGCGGGAAAGATTTGAGCAGCAGATGGAAATTCTGCACACGGAGCTGATTGAGCTTGGCGCACTCTGCGAGCAGGCAATCGGACGGACATATGAGGTTCTGCTGGAGGGAAACCAGAGAGCGGCAGAAGAGATTATCAAAAAAGACCAGGTTGTCGATGCGAAAGAACGGGAGATCGAGGATCTCTGCTTCCGCATCATTTTACAGCAGCAGCCGGTAGCACGTGATCTGCGTCAGGTATCTGCGGCATTAAAAATGATTACCGATATGGAGCGGATCGGAGACCAGGCAGCGGATATTGCGGATATCGTAAAAGTAACGAGTCTTGGTGTGCCGGATGCAAGCATCCGTCTGAAGGATATGGCGAAAGCAACAGCTTCTATGGTAACAAAATGCATCGATGCATACGTTAAGCAGGATCTGAAGCTTGCACGGGAGGTTATCGATTTCGATGATATCGTGGATGATCTTTTTGATGAGGTCAAGGATGAAATTCTGCAGGGTATGCGAAAGGGAATTACCACAGATGTCCAGTCTCTGGACTATCTGATGATTGCAAAATATTATGAAAGAATCGGTGACCATGCAACAAACATTGCGGAATGGGTTGTGTACTCCATTAACGGTCACCATAAAGGGGAATAACAGATGATATACTGCGTGGAAGATGAAAGAAATATACGGGAACTGATCGTATACACACTGGAATCGAGCGGTTTTACCGCAAGAGGCCTGGAAAGCGGAAAAGAGCTGAATGCAGCTATTGCAGAACAGCTTCCGGATCTGATTCTCCTGGATATCATGCTTCCGGGAGAGGATGGTCTTGAAATTCTTTCACGCCTCAAGGCATCGGAAGTAACAAAAGAAATTCCGGTCATTATGGTAACGGCAAAGGGCGCTGAGTATGATAAGGTCATGGGCCTTGACTGCGGAGCCGATGACTATATTACCAAGCCGTTCGGCATGATGGAATTTATCGCAAGGGTACGTGCCGTGCTGCGCCGTGCCGGAAAAGAAGAGAAGGAAAACGATGTGCTGGAGACCGGGGATCTGCAGATCCAGGTGAAACAGCATCAGGTTCTGGCCAAAGGGGAGAAGGTTACCCTGACTTTAAAAGAGTTTGAACTGCTGAAATTTTTAATGGAAAATAAAGGAATTGTCCTTACGAGAGACCGTCTGCTTGGCCATGTCTGGGGCTATGATTTTGACGGAGAAACCCGTACGGTAGACGTTCATATGCGTACACTCCGCCAGAAGCTGGGCGAATGCGGCGAGCTGATCGAGACGGTCCGCGGCGTGGGATACCGGATAGGAGGCTGAGAAAGTAAGATGCGTAAAAAAGTCTTTCAACATGCGGGAGCGTTGATTATCGCTGCGATTATCCTGACTTTTTTCACCATGAGCTGGGCAATGTACAACAATACGGCGGAGCAGCTTCGTGTTTCGGTGAGAAATGAATGTGAGTATTACAGGTATTTTCTGGACAAGATGGGTGATGACAGTCTGGATAAACCGGCCGGCAAGATTACGGCAAGCCGGGTTACCCTGATTGACACGGACGGAACCGTTCTGTTTGATTCGGTCGAGGATGAGAACATGATGGGAAACCATTCCGGGCGGCCGGAGGTGATTGAGGCGGAAAAGACCGGGGAAAGCAATATTTCCCGTTATTCCGAAACGCTGCGGAGCAAAACATATTATACGGCACTGCGCCTGGACAATAGAAAAATCATCCGTGTTTCCCTGACAACAGACAGTGTGTTCGGTGTGATGCTGCGGAATATATGGCTTGTGGCTGTGCTGATTGCAGCAGTTCTTGTCGTAGAGCTGATGATGGTCAGCCATATGACAAAGGCGCTTGTAAAGCCGATCAATGAGATTGATCTGAATCATCCGCTGGACAACAAAGCGTATGAGGAATTGAGTCCGCTGCTTGGAAGAATTCATCAGCAGCAGAAGCAGATTCAGCAGCAGATGGAGGAGCTCCGCCATAATCAGGAGGAGTATCTTGCAATCACGGAATATATGAAGGATGGTCTGATCGTGACAAACCAGTCGGTCGTACTTTCCATCAACCGTTCGGCACAGAATCTGTTTGATGTGACAGCGGAGGAGTGCATCAACCACAATATCGTGACAGTCAGCCGCAACGAGCAGCTGAAGGAGGCACTGGATCATGCGCTGGAGGGCAGTTCCGAGGAACGGATGCTGGAGATAAATGGAAGAGTCTATCAGCTTCTTGCAAATCCGGTGCGTGTGGACCGTGTTGTATCCGGTGCGGTAATCCTGGTGCTGGATGTGACGGAAAAACAGAAAGCCGAGGTGATGCGCCGTGAGTTTTCAGCCAATGTGTCACATGAGCTGAAAACACCGCTGATGTCGATTTCCGGATATGCGGAGATCATCGAAAACAACATGGTAAAACCGGAGGATATTCCCAAATTTGCGGGCAGAATCCACAGTGAGGCGAGCCAGTTAAGCTCTCTTGTCGAGGATATTATCAAGCTGTCCAGACTGGACGAAAACGACCGGTCAATCCCGATGGAGGAAGTGGATCTGATGCAGATCTGCCGTGATGTCGAGGGACATCTTTCCATACGTGCAAAGGAGCAGCAGGTGAAGATGACACTGAGAGGAGAGAGCTGCCGGATCAAAGGTGCACGGCAGGTTCTCTATGAGATGATCTACAATCTCTGCGACAATGCGATCAAGTACAACCGCAAGGACGGTGAAGTTGAAGTGACGGTTTCACGCGGAAGAAACGGACGGGCAGTGGTATCTGTGGCAGATACCGGAATCGGAATTGCAAAGGAAGATCAGGAGCGGATCTTTGAACGGTTCTATCGTGTGGATAAGAGTCATTCCCGCGAAACGGGAGGTACCGGACTTGGACTTTCCATTGTGAAGCATGGAGCAATTCTTCATGATGCGAAGATTAAAATTGAGAGTACGCTTGGAACCGGAACAAAGATTATTCTGGAGTTTTAAGTGAAAAACAGATACCGCAAAAGACAGCATGCGTGGACAGAACCTATATGGGAGGCTTGAAAAATTCATGATTTTTAAGTGCCCAAAGCGGTTCCCCCCCGCATGCTGTCTTTTTATGTATGGCTTTGCATCGTTACAAAAATGCAAATTCGTTGTTTTGAATAAACAGAGGATTCAATATTTGGTAAATATGATAAGGGTTTTGGGGATTGTTTTTTGATGCAGAGTATGGTATTGTAAATATAACGAGTTCCGGAAACGTTACCGACACCGTTTCCGGAAATACAGACGAGATACAGGCAGCCCTGTTTTTACGAAACAAAATGAGCTGGCTAGAAGGGCTGTATAAGTTACAATTTGCTGCGTATCCGTGAACAGGAATTATGTATTTGTGGGGTCGGATGGATAGAAAAAACGACAAGGAGAAAGGGTTAAAAAATGAGAGCAAGTGGTATTTTACTTCCGGTAGCTTCGCTGCCGTCCCGATATGGAATCGGATGTTTTTCGAAAGAAGCGTATGAATTTGTGGATCGCCTGGAGGAGGCCGGCCAGAGCTACTGGCAGATTCTTCCACTTGGACCGACGGGATATGGAGATTCGCCGTACCAGTCGTTCTCTACTTTTGCAGGAAATCCATATTTTATTGATCTGGAGACCCTGGTAAAAGAGGGACTTCTGACAGAAGAAGAGTGTGATGCGTGCGATTTCGGTGACAATGCGGAGTATATTGATTACGAAAAGATTTATCTGTCCCGTTTCAAAGTACTCAGAAAAGCATTTGAAAGATTTGCGGCAGATGACGTATATGATGCATTTGTATCGGAAAATGGTTACTGGCTGGAGGATTATGCGCTGTATATGGCGATTAAGGATGCACTCGGCGGAATCAGCTGGAGTGAGTGGCCGGCAGAATTAAAGGACAGAGAAGAAGCAGCACTGAATCAGAAACGGGAAGAACTTGCCGAGGAGGTTGCATTTTACAAATTCCAGCAGTTTATGTTCCTGAAACAGTGGAAAGCACTGAAAGCATACGCAAATGAAAAGGGTATCCGTATCATCGGTGATATTCCGATTTATGTGGCATTTGACAGCGCTGACACCTGGGCAAATCCGGTTCTGTTCCAGTTTGATGAGGACAACCAGCCAAAAGCAGTTGCCGGATGCCCGCCGGATGCGTTCTCCGCAACCGGACAGCTCTGGGGCAACCCGTTATACAGATGGGACTATCATAAGAGCACAGGTTATGCATGGTGGCTGTTACGTCTGGCTCACGTGTTTAAACTGTACGATACTGTCCGCATCGACCATTTCCGCGGATTTGATGAATATTATTCCATCCCGTTCGGTGATCAGACGGCAGAGCGCGGCCACTGGGAAAAAGGACCGGGCATGGATCTGTTCAACACCGTCAAAGAAAAGCTCGGCGATGTGGATGTCATCGCAGAAGACCTGGGATATCTTACCGAGAGCGTGATCGAAATGGTGAAAGAATCCGGCTATCCGGGTATGAAGGTGCTGCAGTTTGCTTTTGACTCCCGTGAGGAGAGCGATTATCTGCCGCACAATTACGAGAAAAACTGTGTTGTCTACACCGGAACGCACGACAATGATACCATTCTTGGATGGTATTATGTCATGAGTGAGGAAGACCGCGAATTCTCCAAAGAGTATATGGGAAATGCAAAGAGTACCGACGAGGAACTCCCGTGGGATTTCATTCGCATGTCAATGGAGAGCGTGGCAAATCTGGCTGTCACTCCGATGCAGGAATTTTTAGGTCTTGGAACGGAGGCAAGAATCAACTATCCGTCCACACTTGGAAATAACTGGAAATGGCGCCTGCTTCCGGGACAGTTTACACCGGAAATGGCAAAGAGAATTCATCGGCTGACACAGATTACAGCACGTATTGCAAAATAAAAATACGCGCCGGAGAGAAAGCAAAACAGGCCGGGAAAACAAGTCGGAAGAGATTCCGGCAGAACAGGTACAGAGTTTAAAGGAGAGGCCTGCAGAATATGGAACAGGTAACAATCAGGGACATTGCCCGCAAATGTAAGGTAGGCGTGAGTACCGTATCGAGAGCGATGAACAATCATCCGGACATCAATCCGGAAACAAAAGAGATGATCTTAAAGGTGATTGCCGAATCGAATTACGTACCGAACAACAGTGCCAGAAACCTGAAGCGGTCGAATGCCAAAGCGATTGCCATTCTGGTAAAAGGCATGGACAACATGTTCTTCAACAACATGATCAGTGTGATTGAAGAGGTTGTGCGAAAAAAGAAATACGCCTGTATTATTGAGCGAGTAGAGGAAAAGGCAAATGAGGTAGACTCCGCGATCGAGATCGTCAAAGAAAAACGGCTGCGCGGCATCATTTTCCTCGGCGGAAATTTTACGCATCCGCATGAGAAAATGGCGCAGATCCCGGTTCCGTACGTGATCAGTACAATCGGGGCGGTTTCAGACGGAGGAAAACCGTGCGCGAGCGTATCGGTCGATGACTACAGGGAAAGCTATAAGATGGTAGATTATCTCTGTGGTCTCGGGCACCGGCGCATTGCCATCATTACCGCCTGCGAGGACGACATCAGTATCGGACGGCTCCGTCTGAATGCGTACCGCCAGGCTTTACTGGATCATGGGATACCTTATGACCCTGATCTGGTATTTCATATGACGAAGGACGACACGTATTCTTTCGCCACAGGGTACAAGGTAACAAAAGAAATTCTGGAAAAAAAGACGGAGTTTTCCGCGCTGTATGCCACCGCGGATACGCTGGCAATCGGTGCGTGCCGTGCCTTAAAAGAGGCAGGGCTTACCGTGCCGGATGACATTTCCGTCGCCGGATTTGACGGAATTGATGCAGGAGAGTATTATATACCCAGCATCACAACGATCCGCCAGCCGGTGGAGCAGCTTGCCGCAGAGACGGCGAAGATGCTGTTTTCCTTAATTTCAGGAAAAGAAGAACCCTGCAGCAAAGTATACGATGGGGAACTCGTCGTAAGGGAATCCACAAAGTCGCGGATCGCGCAGCAGTAAAACCCTTGCAGTTTCGCTGCCGCAAAAAAGTGATTCAGAAGTGAACAGTCCCATTCAGGGAAAAGCTTTGCATGGAACTGTGAAAGCTGCCGATCGCAGAAAATCTGGAACGGCAGTGCAACCAAATTACACTGTGGGAATTTTCCACAGCAACACGAGGAGAAAAAAGAATGGAAGAAAGAATTCAGGCAATCTTAAAAGAGCGTTTTGGAAGAGATCTGGACAACTGCACAAAGAGCGAAATCTTTGAAGCCCTGATGGTTATCACCAAACAGGAGATGGCAGGTCGTAAAAGAAACACCGGAAATAAGAAGCTGTATTATATTTCAGCAGAGTTTCTGATCGGAAAACTGCTGTCCAACAACCTGATCAACCTTGGTATGTACGAGGAAGTAGAAAAAGCACTCGCTACTCACGGAAGAGAACTGACGGAGATCGAGGAGATGGAGATGGAGCCGTCCCTTGGAAACGGAGGCCTTGGCCGTCTGGCAGCATGCTTCCTTGATTCTATCGCAACACTTGGATTGCCGGGAGACGGTATCGGCCTTAATTATCACTTCGGTCTGTTCCGCCAGCTTCTGGTCGACCACAAACAGAAAGAAGTGAAAAATCCATGGATCACAAATGAGAGCTGGCTCGTCAGACAGCCGGTATCCTTTGCAGTTCCGTATAAAAACTTCACGATGCATTCTACCCTGTATGATATCGACGTACCGGGTTACAACAATGGCTGTAACCGTCTGCATCTGTTCGATGTAGATACGGTAGACGAGAGCATCGTTCCATCAGACAGCATCAACTTTGACAAGCATCAGATCCAGAAAAACCTGACACTGTTCCTCTACCCGGATGACAGCGACCGTGCCGGACAGCTACTTCGTATCTACCAGCAGTATTTCATGGTCAGCAACGGCGCACAGTTCATCCTGATGGAGTGCGAGCAGAAGGGCTACGATCTGCATAAGCTGTATGATCACGTTGTGATCCAGATCAACGATACTCATCCGTCCATGGTCATTCCAGAGCTGATCCGTCTGCTGCAGGAGAGAGGCTTTACCATGCAGGAAGCCATCGATGTTGTAAGCAAGACCTGTGCTTACACCAACCACACCATCCTGGCAGAGGCACTGGAAAAATGGCCGATCGATTACCTCGAGGAGGTTGTTCCGCATCTGATGCCGATTATCCACGAGCTGGACGCACAGGCAAAGAAGAAATACAAAGATGAGAAAGTAGCGATCATCGACAAGGATCAGCGCGTCCACATGGCACACATGGATATCCACTACGGATTTTCTGTTAACGGCGTTGCAGCACTGCACACCGAGATCCTGAAAAACTCCGAGCTGAAACCGTTCTACGATATTTATCCGGAGAAATTCAACAACAAGACAAACGGAATCACTTTCCGCCGCTGGCTGCTGCACTGCAACCGTGAACTGGCACAGTACATCGAGAGTCTGATCGGACCGGGATTCAAAAAAGATGCCGACGAGCTGGAAAAACTGCTTAAATACAAAGACAACAAGAAGGTTCTTGCAAAACTTGAGGAGATCAAACACAACCGTAAACTGGATCTCAAACAGTTCCTGTATGAGACACAGAATATCGCGCTGGATGAAAATTCCATCATCGATGTACAGGTAAAACGTCTTCATGAGTACAAACGCCAGCAGATGAACGCCCTGTACGCTATTTACAAATACATGGATATCAAGAGCGGCAACAAGCCGAAAACCCCGATCACCATGGTATTCGGTGCAAAGGCTGCACCGGCTTATATCATCGCAAAAGATATCATCCATCTGATCCTGTGCCTGCAGGAGCTGATTGATAACGATCCTGAGGTAAGCCCGTACTTCAAAGTGATTATGCTTGAGAACTACAACGTATCAAAAGCTGCAAAGGTGATCCCGGCAGCAGATATCTCCGAGCAGATCTCCCTGGCATCCAAAGAGGCTTCCGGAACCGGAAACATGAAATTCATGCTGAACGGTGCCCTGACGCTTGGAACAGAAGACGGTGCAAACGTTGAGATTGGCGATCTTGTCGGAAAAGAGAACATCTACATCTTCGGAAAGAAACCGCAGGATGTCATCGACCTGTACGCAGATGCTGCTTACTGCTCAAAAGACATCTATGACGAAGATCCGGAGATTGCAAAGCTGGTTGATTTCATCGTCAGCGATGAGCTTCTTGCTATCGGCGACAAGGTTTGCCTGGAGAGACTCTACAAAGAGATCCTGAACAAAGACTGGTTCATGACGCTGCTCGACCTGAAAGAGTACATCAAGACAAAAGAAAGAGTATACAAAGACTACGAGAACAAAGATGCATGGAACAAGAAGTGCCTGATCAACATCGCAAAAGCAGGCTTCTTCTCCTCCGACCGTACCATTGCACAGTACAATGAGGATATCTGGCATCTGGCATAAGTGCAGAACATGCATACAAAACGCCGCCGCAGACGATTCGGTTCGTCCGCGGCGGCGCTTTTTAATGCAATTTTTATGAAAGATTCAGCCGTCTGCTTAAGATATAGCGGCAGATCAGGAACAGAACAACGCAGAGCACCACGGTGATGATAAGTGTGGAAACCGAGGATGTGGTAACCACAGCAGTCGGTGTGGAGTCCTGGAAAACACGGACGATGCTGATTCCGCCAAAGATCTGGATCACGGTAGTCATGCCGATGTAAGAGAGGACAGCCGTCAGAATTTTGTGGCTGGATACCAGGCTTCCGATGCTGATGGCGGCATAGAACAGAAGAATGCCAAAGAACAGCGAAGCGAAGAAGCCAACGATGGAAAACAGTGCCATACCGATGTGGTTCGTGATGCCGATCAGGGAAAAAGCAGCATCGGCAACACAGGTAATCTGTGCCCAGAGATAGGACAGAAAATCGGAAAAGGTCATGGTCTTGTTGTAAAAAAGCAGGGTGTTTGCGGTAAAATACCGGATTGCGGACGGCAGAAGCAAAAAAGCGAAGGAAGCGAGAACGGAAAGTGCGTTTAAGATGCTCCATGCGCCGAAAACCAGCATTTTGGAGAGAATATGATCCGTTGCCGATACCGGAAGGACGTTGGTCAGATACCCTTCGTCGGTAAAAAGATTTTTATAGTAGCGCTGGATCATCAGCACCTGTGTCATGACGGATGCGGCGATCACAATCAAAACGTACGCAAACAGATAGAGGACGATCAGCAGATCCGGCAGCTCAGAAAGCTGGGAAAAGAGGAATCCGAAGCCTCCGAGAGCGCCCATGAAAATGGCGGCACCGTTCAGCAGCGCCATGTTTTTCCAGCATGCTTTCCACTCATGTTTCAGACATTTTTTTAACATTTGAATACCTCCCTGAAATAAGAATCAATCGATTCACCCTCCTGCATCCGGATATCCTCAACCGAGGCGTGCAGTTTTAACTGGCCCTCCTGGATAAAGATGACCTCATCGAGAATATTTTCGACATCGGAAATCAGATGTGTTGAGATGAGGATGGATGCGTCTGGTTCGTAGTTGTTTAAAATCGTAGATAAAATGTAATCGCGTGCTGCCGGATCGACGCCTGCAATCGGCTCGTCGAGGCAGTAGAGCTTTGCGCGGCGGCTCATCGTGAGGATGAGCTGGACTTTCTCTTTCGTTCCCTTCGACATCGTTTTCAAACGGTCCTTCGGGCTGATTTTTAAGGATTCCAGCATGGCATTGGCGCGGGACATGTCAAAGTCCTCAAAGAAATCGCTGTAATACGTTAAAAGATCTGAGACGCGCATCCAGCTGCCGAGATACATTTTATCCGGCAGATAGGAGACGATCCGTTTTGTCTCAATACCGGGATGATTTCCGGCGATGAGGACTTCACCCTCACTCGGGGTCAGCAGTCCGTTCAGCAGCTTTAAGAGCGTCGTCTTTCCGCTTCCGTTGGGCCCCAGCAGTCCGATAATTTTCCTGGAATCCAGGGAAAGGTTGAGATGATCGAGCGCGGTGTGGTTTCCGAAGCGCTTCGTCAGGTCTTTACACGTTATAAGTTCACTCATGATTTTCTTCCTCCTCAATCGTTTCGGCAAGTAGCTGCCGGATTTCCTCCGGGGTTATGCCGAGCTGTTTCATGTGGGCAACAAAAGCAGATACTTCTGCGGCGGCAAGTTCTTTTTTCATCTGATGAATCAACTCCTTATCTTCGGTAATAAAGCGTCCGCTGGTCCGCTGGGAATAGATCAGTCCGCTGCGTTCCAGTTCGGAAAGCGCTTTCTGCATTGTGTTCGGGTTGACGGCGGCCTCCTGCGCGAGATCGCGGACGGACGGAAGCTTATCGCCCGGCTGATAGCGCCCGGTGATGATGTCCATTTGTACCCGCTCGATGATCTGCAGATAGATCGGCCGCGAGGAATCAAGATTCCATGGCATATGGCATTCACTCCTTTTGTACTACTGTATTAATTTGATGGTACAATCATACAATCGGTTTATGGATTTGTCAAGAAAATTAAGAAAAAATTTTAGATTTAGAGGTTAAATTGTGGTAAACTAAGCGTAAGTGCGGCACATTAGTATTAGAAGAAAAACCGCAGAAATGGTTCCGTCTAAAAAGATGGATGAAGGGAGAAATATGGCAGAAATTAAACTGAAAAAAAGAGAAGAGATGGATCCGGCGTACTGCTGGGATCTTTCCAGTTTGTTTGGTAGTGATGAAGAATTTGAGAAAACAGAGCAGGAGCTTGCGAAGAAAATAGAAGCGTTCCGCGCAAAACAGGGAACAATGAAAGAGAGTGCAGAAGCGCTGTATGACGTTCTTTCCGGTCTGGATGACATCAGCCGCGTCTTTTCCAGCCTGTATGTCTATGCAAGCCAGAAATATCACCAGGATATGGGAAATCAGAAGTATCAGGGCTATGCCGGAAAGATGGACAGCATGATGGCTGTTCTTGCGGATGCCTCTTCTTTCGTAGAGCCGGAGATCCTCGAGCTTGACGAGGAGACGGTTACAGAATTTGAAAAAGCATATGAGCCGCTCCGTCTGTACGATCGCATATTAAAAGAAAACTTCCGCAAGAAAGAGCACATTCTCTCGCCGGAGATGGAGGCGGTTCTTGCAAAAGCCGGAGAGATGGCATCCAGCCCGGATCAGATTTTCTCGGCATTTTCGAACGCAGACCTCAGATTCCAGCCGGTCACGGATGAAGAGGAAAATCAGGTTCCACTGAGCCACGGCACCTTCGTCGGATTTTTACAGTCGAAGGACCGCCGGGTCAGAAAAGAAGCGTTTGAGAAGTATTATGCGGAGTATGAAAAACACAAAAACATGCTCGCCGCAACGTTCGGTGCCAATCTGAAACAGGCTGCATTTTTTGCAGATGTAAGAAAATATCCATCTGCACTGGCTGCATCGCTGGATGGTGGAAATATCCCGGTTTCGGTTTACGACAAGCTGCTCGAGGCGATTCATGCAAAAATGCCGGCGATGTACCGCTACGTGGCACTGCGTAAGAAGCTGCTCGGTGTGGATGAACTTCATATGTATGATGTTTACGTTTCTCTGACGAAAGAGTACGAGCAGAAATATACGTATGAGCAGGCGATCGAGATCGTGAAGAAAGCGCTTGCCGTGCTCGGGGATGATTATGTGGCACTGCTGGACAAGGGCTTTTCGGAGCGCTGGGTGGATGTTTATGAGAACGAAGGAAAAAAGAGCGGTGCTTACTCCTGGGGTTCTTACGATTCCCATCCGTATGTGCTGATGAGCTTTAACGGAAATATCGATTCGGTCTTCACACTGGCGCATGAGATGGGCCATTCGCTGCATTCCTGGTATTCGAACCATACACAGCCGTTTACGTATGCGGAGTACCGCCTCTTTGTCGCTGAGGTGGCATCAACCTGCAACGAGGCACTGCTGATCCGCTATCTGCTGAAGCATGCGAAAGAAAAAGAGGAGAAGATTTTCCTGCTGAATTATTTCCTGGATCAGTTTAAGGGAACGGTGTTCCGCCAGACGATGTTTGCGGAGTTTGAGAAGCGGATTCATGAGAAGATGGCAGAGGAAGGCACGCTGACGGCGGACGGTATTTCGGAGCTGTATCTGTCGATCAACAAGGAGTATTTCGGACCGGATATGATTTCGGATCCGCAGATCGCGCTGGAATGGGCGAGAATTCCGCATTTTTATACACCGTTCTATGTATATCAGTATGCAACGGGATTTTCGGCGGCGATTGCGATCAGCAGCAAGATCCTGGCAGGGGAGCCGGGTATCGTGGAGAAATACAAACAGTTCTTAAGCGGCGGCTGCTCGATGGATCCGATCGACCTTTTGAAGATCTGCGGCGTCGATATGACGAAGCCGGAGCCTGTGGAAGAGGCGCTGGATGTGTTTGCTTCTTATGTGGAGGAGTTGGAGAAGCTGACCGCGGAAGCGTAAGCACAGGTTTTAAAGTTGCATAAATTTGATGGGAAATATGTGTGAAAAATATACAAAATTTGGCGCGTTTTTCCCTTGAAAAAGTTTTTGAATATGTTACAATATTATTACAGAGTAAAAATGGATGAGCTGGAAATTGAAAAATATTTGCGATTAAGAGGGAGAATTTCCGTATTTCTGTCGAATGCGGAAGATTAAACGTAAATTTTTCGGAATGCGGCGTTGCTTCTGTAAAAATGGGGAGCGGGCCGCGGCCGGCTATGAAAGAAATATTACTGTTCATTCAGCAGTGAACTGTAACAAAACCAGACGGATAGCAGATGAAGTAAGGGTGAGAGTATGAATTTATATGAGGCTATTTTTGTTAGAAAATCAGTAAGGAATTATTGTTTTGATACGCTTCCGCCGCAGACTTTGGATAAGATTTGGGAGCATTATAAGGAGATGCCGGCACTGTTTTCGGGCATCGGTGTGGATATGGCGATTCTGGACAACAGAAAAGGGCAGGAGAGAATGCTCAGTATGTTCAGTGTGAAGGCGCCGTATTATATGGCTTTTTATTCGGAGGAGTCAGAACGATATCTGATGAACGTGGGTTATATTATGGAACAGATGGTGCTGTATCTGTGCAGTATCGGACTGGGAACCTGCTTTATCGGAAGTAATCGTGTGAAAAAGGCGGAGCTTGAGAAGAACGGAAAGCGGCTGGTGGGGATCGTCGCTTTTGGTAAGAGTCATGGTTCGCATACGAGACGGCAAAGTGAAGCAAAGAGACTGCCGCTGGAGGATCTTTGTGTGTTCAAAGAGGTGCCGCGACAGTGGATGACGCAGATGCTGGAAGCGGCGAGACTGTCGCCATCCAGTATGAACAGCCAGCCGTGGAGATTTGTGGTGTATGATAACAGGATTCATATTTTCTCGAAGAAGCACAGTGTGGAGAAGCTTCGGAAGTGGGATGAGGTGAATTTCGGGATTATGTTTGCAAATATGATGGTGGCAGCAGAGGAGCTGTGGCTGGATGTTGACCTGATCAGACTCGGGGATATTTCGCAGAAAAACTTCTCAAATAATCAGTATGTGCTGAGCGCGATTCTGAAGGCGTAGGGGAGAAAGGACGGACGACCTCGTGCGGCTTCGTACCTGCATCGCAGGTACGAAGCCACGCGAGGTCTGACAGTGGGGACGGGGGTAAAGCGGCTGGATCCGCCAGAAGGGCGAAAATTGGGTGAATCGTAGATGTTTTTTGATTTTTTTGAAAAAAATTGAAAATAAGTGTTGACAAATGAGGGAAGTTCCTGTATAGTATCATTTGTAAGGTGCAGCGAGCACTTAACAAGATAAAAAATTAAAAATGCGCGAGTGGCTCAGGGGTGGAGTACAACCTTGCCAAGGTTGGGGTCGCGGGTTCGAATCCCGTCTCGCGCTCTACTGGAAACCGGAATGTGTAAGCATTCCGGTTTTTGCGTTGTGGAAAAAGAGATGAAAAAGAAATCTTATTTTTAATTCAAGGCTTCGAAAAAAAGTTCTTGCCCGGTAGTTACTACCGTGAGGTATGCTGAGGATAACAAAGCAAATCAGCGAAAGGGGAATGTAGTATGAACATTACAATGAAAAATTTTAAAACAAGGATAAAAACGGAGACAAGGGAGGACTGAAATATGGACAAAGTAAAGAAAAATTTTGGTTTTGGATGTATGCGTCTGCCGATGAATGGGGAAGAGGTAGATTTAGAGCAGACCAAGAAAATGGTGGATACCTTCATTGAGCAGGGATTCAACTATTTTGATACGGCGCATGGCTACATTCAGGGAAATCATCTGATCCTCGACAGCAGCCCGGAGACGATCCGTAAATCGGTGGAGGGCAGTCTGAAACGTCTTGGCACCGATCACATCGATCTCTATTACCAGCACCGCATCGACCCGAAGGTAGAACCGGAGACCGTCGCAGAGACGATGGCAGCGCTCATCAAAGAAGGAAAAATCCGTTACTGGGGAATTTCGGAGACGACAGAAGAGTATCTCCGACGTGCCCACGCCGTATGCCCGGTTACCGCAATCCAGAACCGCTATTCCATGATGGCAAGATGGTATGAAACCATTTTCCAGGCATGCGAAGAGCTCGGTGTAACGTACGTTGCCTTCTCGCCGCTGGCAAACGGATTCTTAAGCGGAGCTTATACTGATAAAACCCAGTTTGAGCCGGGAGCAGACTTCCGCGGCAATATGCCGCAGTACAAGGGCGAAGGCTATCAGAAAGGAAAAGCACTGCTTGATATCATCGAGGCACTTGCAGCAGAGAAAAACGTGACGACAGCACAGATTTCCCTGGCATGGATTCTTTCCAGAAAGCCGTACATCATCCCGATCCCGGGCAGCCGCAAAACAGCCAGACTGAAAGAAAACCTGGAGGCGGCCAATGTCGTTCTGACGAAAGAAGAGAGTGATTCCATCACAGAAAAACTGGATGGAATGGAGTTTGATATCTTCGGCGGACATAAATAAAATCCAAAAGGCAATAGAACAGAAAAATACCGTTGATCCAGACACAAAAAGGATCAACGGTATTTTTTGACCGTAAAAGTTCCAAATTAATAATTGGCTTTATAGGAATTTCTCTTTTCCGCCGTCACACGGTGCATCCGCTCTGCCATTACAACCATCAGAATCAAAATGGCCATCAGGAATACCGGATACAGTCCGAAGGAAATATGCTGGCCGAGAACGCCGAAAACCGGCGGCATCAGGCAGGTTCCGACGTAAGCAAAGGCCATCTGGATGCCGATGATTCCCTGGCTTAAGTCAGCACCGAAGTTTGCCGGTGTCTCGTGAATGATGGAAGGATAAATCGGCGCACAGCCAAGTCCGATCAGGATCAGGCCGATAAACAGAAGGGAATCGCCAAGCGGCAGCAGCATCAGAATCGTGCCGATTGCGATGACAGCCTGTCCCAGCCGAATCATTTTCTGATCATTTAATTTCATCGTGATGAAACCGCAGAAGAACCGTCCGATCGTGATGCCAATGTAGAACAGGCTTGCCCAGCTTGCTGCGCGTTTTGCATCAATGCCGCGGAACAGAGTACAGTAGCTTGCAGCCCACATGCCGGCAGTAGATTCTACTGCGCAGTAGCAGAAAAAGCAGGTCAGAACCTCTTTGACACCGGGAACGCGGATCAGGCGGGAAAAACTTCTCTGCTCCGGAACGGAGTTCTCATCTGTAGAAGCATCAGCAGATGGCTTCTGCCAGAGAGGAAGACTGAAAAATAAAATCAGAGTCAGCACAATCTGGAACAGGGCGATGGTACGGTAGCCGTTGTTCCAGGTGGAATGATTGATGGCATATCCCATGACGACCGGACCGGTGCTGCATCCGACGCCCCACATGCAGTGCAGCCAGCTCATATGGCGGGCTTTATAGTGCAGTGCAACGTAGTTGTTCAGAGCCGCGTCCACGCTTCCGGCGCCAAGTCCATATGGGATACCCCAGAGGCAGAGGGCGAGAAAAGAGTGGCTGACGGAGAAACCAAACAGCGCAACCGCTGTTGTGAGAACGCTTACCGCCGTGATTTTTCCGGTGCCGAAGCGGGTATTCAGACGGTCGCTGTTCAAACTGGATACGATTGTTCCGGCGGCAATAATCATAGAAATGATGCCGGCAGAAGAAACAGAAGTTCCAAGCTCCTGATACATGACCGGCCACGCTGAGCCGAGCAGAGAATCCGGCAGTCCGAGACTGATGAATGCCAGATAAATGACTGGTAACAAAAGTGAAACCATGGTAAAAACCTCCTCTTAAGAAAAGATAAAATAAGAATGAATCGTTTTCTTGCGTTTAACGCAAAACCAAGATTCATAAGCAGTTTTAAAGTATCATAACCGATAAAAAGAATCAATACTTTCTTTTTTTGATTTTACAGTAAAATCTTTGTGGAAAAAGCTGTAAATTTATTTATTAATGTAGATTATTTTTTATATCAAATTTATTAGTTGTACTTTACAGTACGGAGAAGATCGTGGTACACTAAAAGAAGACTGGCTGCGGTTCCCGCATCGGTGAACAGTAACCGGGCATCCCGGTTTGCCGGGGCATTCATATTTAAGAGAACCCAAGGGAGAAAAAATACACAAAGAGAGGTAGACAAGAAATGGGAGGCTTTTTTGGCGTTGCATCAAGAAAAGACTGTACACTGGAACTGTTTTACGGAGTAGACTATCACTCACATCTTGGAACAAGAAGAGGCGGTATGGCGACATACGGGGCAAATGGCTTTTCACGTGCCATCCACAACATTGAAAATTCACCGTTCCGTACAAAATTTGAGCGTGATGTGGAAGAAATGGAGGGAAACCTCGGCATTGGCTGCATTTCCGACTATGAACCGCAGCCGCTTCTGATCCAGTCACACCTTGGAAGCTTTGCGATTACCACGGTTGGAAAAATCAACAACATGGATCAGCTTTTAAAAGAGGTTTACGGCAACGGCCGCACCCATTTCCAGGAGATGAGCACCGGTCAGATCAATGCAACCGAGCTTGCGGCATCTCTGATCTGCAGTGAAAAGACGATTCCGGAGGGCATCCGCCATCTGCAGGATGTTGTTGACGGTTCCATGACGCTGCTGCTGCTGACAAAAGACGGCATCTACGCTGCGCGCGATAAAAAAGGCCGCACCCCGCTTGTTATTGGAAAGAAAGAGGGAGCGTACTGCGCATCCTTTGAAAATTTTGCATATCTGAACCTGGGTTACACGGATTACCATGAACTCGGACCGGGTGAGATTGACTTTATTACGCCGGAGAGCGTCGAGATGATCACACCGCCGCAGGAGGAGATGAAGATCTGTTCCTTCCTGTGGGTTTACTATGGTTACCCGACTGCGTCCTATGAGGGGATCAATGTAGAGGAGATGCGGTATCACTGCGGTGCCATGCTTGCCAAACGTGATGCGGGAAGCAATGTCCACCCGGATCTCATTGCAGGTGTGCCGGATTCCGGAATTGCCCATGCAATCGGCTATGCGAATGAGTCCAAAATTCCGTTTGCAAGACCATTTATCAAATATACCCCGACCTGGCCACGTCCCCGGAAGCCGCATATGCCGG
>OLVT01000534.1_pt1 | contig 40589 bp, 28 predicted proteins | sample 1673241 | NCBI WGS metagenome assembly OLVT01 (sample SAMEA3178936, study PRJEB25190) | human gut metagenome | biome: human gut; feature: human-associated habitat; material: faeces | place: Austria | collected 2013 | reverse complement strand
TGCGCAAAGATGCATGGCTTTGCCACCGCCAGCTTTTTCCCCGGACGCTTCTTTTGCTTCTTTACCTTTTTCGTCGGTCTGTCTGGGCCCGGGCTTTCATTTTTTCCGCTGCGGCGTTCCACGCGCCTCACAGCCTTGCAACACGCGCCAGCCCTCTGTGCCATCGGCGCGTGAGGATATACCAAAGATAAATGGAAACGCTGACCAGCGGCCCCACCAGAACAGCCACCCCGACGCCCGGGAACCCCATCCACCGGGAGAACAGGAACGACGCCGGAACGCGGCAGCACAACTGCGCGACGACCCCCACCAAAAGGCTCGCCTCCACATTTCCCGTGCCGCGGATGAACCCGATGAGCGGGCCGACCGTGGCAAACAGCGGGTAAGACCACACCGTAACGCGCAAAAATGCTGCGGACTGCTCAATGACCGCAGGGTCGGAATCAAAACAGGCGGAAAACTCGGAGGCAAACCCAAGCACCAGGAGCGATGTCCCCAGAGCGGCTCCTGCCGAAAGGATGATTGCTTTCCACAACCCTTCCAGCGCCCGCTTCTGCCGGCCGGCTCCTATGTTCTGGGAGGCGTAAGCCGACATGGTCTGATTCATGGCTCCGTCCGTAAAAATGGCAAGGCTGTCGATCCGCGAGCCCACTCCATAGGCGGCGCTGGAGGCCAGCCCGAAGCTGTTGGCCACGCCGCTGACGGTGAGCATGGCCAGGTTGACCATGACCTCGTTGAGCGCCGTGGGCACGCCGAACAGCAGGATATTTTTCAAATGCTTTTTATGGAAGCGCACTGCCCTTGCCGAAAGGCGCAGCGCCGCTCCGCCCCTTGCGAACTGTACGGTGCCGATGACGAATGCCGCCACCTGAGAAAGCACGGTGCCCAGCGCCGCGCCGAAGGCGCCCATGCCCAGCCATACAATGAACACCGCGTCCAGCGCAATATTCGCCGCCGAGGAAATGATCACGAAAGACATGGATGCCGCCGCATTGCCCAGCCCGCGCTGCAGCGCGCCGATCAGGTTATATCCAAAGGTGAACACGGTTCCCGCAAACACCGTATACAGGTACCGCTTTGCCTCCGGCATCGCGGCGGCCGGAGTCTGCACAAGCCGCAATATCTGCGGCACAAACAAAAGCCCCAGTACGGTCATAACAGCAGCCATCAACGCATACAGCGCCACGCTGGTGTGGGCTGCATCCTGCGCCTGCTTTATATCGCCCGCACCCAGCAGGCCGCTGATGACCACCAGCACCCCCGCCGACATGCCTGACAGAGTAATGATCATCACGTTCATGATCGGCCCGCACACAGAAACCGCAGCCAGGCTTTCCGTGCCGGTAAACCGGCCGACAAACAGCATGTCCACCGCGTTGTAGGTAGACTGCACCAGATTCGAGATCATGATCGGTATGGAGAATCCCAGCAGGCTGCGCCAGATGGAACCGCTCGTCATATCGTGAGAACGCGCCAAACACAACTCCCCCTGTCAACGGTGTCCGCCCGCTTCGAGCGTCCCGCGCCGCTGCATCTTGCAGCAACGCGGCCGCTTTGCACCAGCCAGGCCGTCCATTTGTTGTATTTTACACCGCCGTCCTCAAATTTTCCATCTGCAAAAATTGATATCCGCTTCAATATTTGACGTTTTATTTTTGCTTTCTTTGCGGTGCGCGCCTTTTTTTGCCGCGCCGCGGCAAAATGCCCAGAGCACGGGAAGCCCGTTTTCCGGTTTCTCCAACGGCCGGACGCGGCACACTGTCAGCCTGCGTAATAAATTATACGGGGGTTGCCGTCTTTTCCAGGAAGGATATCCGCATGTACGCCGTAGACCTCCTCGATCAGCGGCGCTGTAAGCACCTCCCATGGAGCGCCTGCGGCCCGCACCCGTCCATCCTTCAAAACGTATATCTCATCACAGTACAGCCCCGCCAGATTGAGATCGTGAAAAGCCGCCACCACCGTCAGGTCAAGTGACTTTACCGTATTCAAAAGCTGCAGCTGGTATTTGACGTCAAGATGGTTGGTCGGCTCGTCCAGGATCAACGCCCGGGTCTGCTGCGCCAATGCCCGCGCAAGGATCACCCGCTGCTGCTCGCCGCCGGACAATTCCGCAAATGTCCTCTCCTCGAAGCCGCTCAATCCCACCCGCGCCAGTGCCTCCCGGGCGATGCGGCGGTCCTCCGCGTTGTCCTGCTCCATTGTTTTTTTGTGCGGGGATCGGCCCATCAACACGATATCCCGGACGGAAAAATCGAAATCATAGATGTTGTGCTGCGCCACAACGCCCAGGAAACGCGCCGTTTCCTTATAGCCCATTTTTGTATTTTCCTTTCCATCCAGAAAAATGCAGCCTGCGTCCTGGTGCAGCACCCGGTAGATGCATTTCAGAAGCGTGCTTTTGCCGCTTCCGTTGGGGCCGATGACGCCGACAAATTTTCCCTTTCCCGCACACAGGGAAACCTCTTGCAGGATTCTTGCCTGTCCCCATGAAAATGAAACGCCTTCGGCCGTGATAAAGCTCATGCTCTTCCTCCAAAGCTGTAATTTTTCCGAACCATAAGAAAAATAAAAAAGGGTGCGCCCACAACAGAGATCAAAATTCCGATGGGAACCTCCGTGCGCGGCAGAATCGTGCGCGCCGCCACATCCGCCCACACAAGGAACACGCTGCCTGTCAGCGCGGAAAGCGGCAGCAGCTTTTTATGGTCCACGCCGAATATCCCGCGGACCGTATGCGGGATGATCAGCCCCACAAACCCGATCACGCCCGACACGTGCACGACAAATCCCACCATCAGCGAAGCGATGACCAGATATACCCGCCGGTACGGCTGCAGGTCCGTCCCCAGCGTGACCGCCGTGTCATCCCCCATGAGCATCAGGTTCAGTATCCGCGCCTGGGAAATAAAGAAAAGCGTGCAGGGCAGCACGACGCACAGAATACGAAAATTACCGCTCCACTGTGCGCCGGCCAGGCTTCCCATCAGCCAGAACTGCACCGTCATAAACCGGCTCGGGTCATCCGCGACGTACACGATCAGGTTCGAAAAAGCAGAGCAGAGCGAGCTCAGTGCAACGCCGGCCAAAATCAGCTTTACCGAAGTGATGCGCCCCCCGATGCCGGCAATGGCGATTACGGAAAATGCGGCCGCCAGCGCACCGATGAACGCCCCGAGTCCCTCTCCGGCCGCACCGAAAAGTCCTGCGCCCAGCAGGAGCGTAAGTGTAGCGCCCAGCGATGCGCCGGAGGAAATACCCAGCACATACGGATCCGCCAGCGGATTTTTGACGATGGCCTGCATCACTGCCCCCACCACGGACAGACCCATTCCGACCAAAACAGCCAATACAACGCGCGGCAGGCGGATCAGCCATACAATATCGTGTACCGCTCCGCTGCCGAGCTGCTCCGGGTCTCCCCAGCGGAACAGCTCGTACAGGATCACCCGGTAAACCTCCCCCACCGATAGCTCCGCGGAGCCGACTGTGACCGCGTACAGCACGGAAAGGACCAAGCCTGCGGCCAGCAGCAGAAGCGCGCAGGCATAAGCCGGCAGCCCGTTGAACATGCCGCTCTTCAAATTCATTTTCTGTTTCATGCCTTCAATTCCTTTGTGATTCGATTCCTCCCCGGCTTTCTTAAAGCAGACGCACCCGGACGCTGGTACCGGGTGCGTCTGTTTCCGCCGCTCGGCCTGGCGCTTTCATTCCCCGATTCCGTACAGGTCCTTCAGGAACATCTTCACCGTCAGGCCCGTGCGGACACCGGGCGTATAGGCCAGGCCGTATTCCACAGGATATACACGCCCGTTCTTGACGGCATCCACGCTGGCCAGTGCGGGATTGTCCAGAAACAGGTTCACGGCCTCCTCGTCTGTCACAGAGCTCACATGCACGGAGAAGATCGCCTCCGGGTTGGCTTCAACGATCTGTTCATCTGTCCAGCCTTTTTCGCCCAAGGGCTCTGCCCCCAGCTGCGCGGCAATGTCGCCCGCACAGCTTTTTGCATGGTAGATGTCATATTCGCCCTCATACTTTTCCGCGATCAAAATCCTCTGCGGCTCGCTGCCGGCAGCCGCCTGCTTTCCTTTGGCGACATCCGCCTCTATCTCGGCAATGATCTCCTCTGCCTTTTCCTGCTTGTTGTAGATCGCTGCAATGTTGCGGATATCCGCATATTCATTTTGAAGAGACTGGTCATCCTTCAACACGCTGTTGATGCTGGTATAAGTGCCGATGCCGCGTTCGTGCCAAAAGCCAACGTCACCCATGCGATCTTCAATGTTGAACAGGGAATACCATCCGATGACCATATCCGGCTCCAAACTGAGGGCGTATTCCTTCACAAAATATCCAACATCCTGATGGTTTTTCACACGGTCCAACTCCGCGAAAGCTTCCTCATACTCCGGCAGAACGCTGCTGCAGTCTGCCGTCATCAGAATCTTGTCTTCCAGCCCCAGCGCCAGCATGATCTCCACATTGTTTTTTCCATAGACCAGCGTCCGCTCAGGACATTGCTCAAATGTATACGGCACAAGTTCGCGCGCATTGTTGTACACCTCCAATGTCACGGGATAATAATATTCGCTGTTCGCAGACGCCGTGCTTACAGGCCGGACGGCACTGGCCGACGGCGCTGCGGAGGGAGCCGGAGCAGACGAGGACGCCCCGCTCCCCGTACAGGCAGCCAGGCTGAGTGCCAAAGTCAGGGATAGTACGATTGCCAGTATTTTTTTCATGCTTATTTCATTCCTTTCTTCTGTTCTGCACAGACGGTGGAGTCCCCCGCCGCGCTCGTCAATGTGTACCGTCCACCAGAACGACACCCTCTGCAGCAAGCCGGTCCGCTACTTTCTGAATCGTGGGACAGCGTGTGCCGTCTGCTTTGCGCCGGGTACATACGCCCATATGGGCAGCGTCAGGCCGAAGCTGTAAAAGCCGCTCGATCTTTTCCTCCATTCCTGCGTCGTCCTGTGGTGCATCGCACCCGTTGCAGCGAAAAAAAGCAACCAGCTCCAGCGGCTCGTCCCCATAGCGCGCAAAGGTTTTTGTTTTGGCGTTGAAAGCCTGAAGACATGCCGCTCCTGTGCAGACGGAGTTTGCCCTCAAGCAGTTGAGCATTACGATCTTTTTCATTCCATCCCTCCTTTTTCGTATATTTCCGTTTGTTTCGATGACGGCTCCAATGGCAGCCGAACCTACTTCCGTTTCTTATCTTTCTTTTTCAAAAGCTTCTCCAGCTCCTGCATGGATTTCTGGATTTTATAAAGACAGCCGCTGCCGGCATATTTATTCTGATAGCAGAAATCTTGGAGTTTCTGCTGAAGGAAACCTGATTTTCTGATCAAACTTCTTCTCCGCTTTCCGGCGTACCGGACACGGGCACCGGAAAAGTTCTTTTTCTTCTATATTATACAGGGAATGTCAACATTGACCAGAAAATAGCTTGTTTTAGCCATTGTTTTCCCATTTTCTTTCCGCTATAATACAGCAGAAACTACTATTTATACTTTGGGGGAATTTTTATGAAAACACGAATGAATTTTAAGGATGAATTTTACCAGAAACTAAAACTCCTCGTCCTTCCGATTGCGATCCAGAATTTTATGCTGGCTCTCGTCAGCGCAACGGATGCGATCATGCTGGGCTGGATTGATCAGACTTCGTTGTCTGCTGTGTCGCTGGCCGGGCAGGTGCAGTTTGTTTTGAGCCTTTTTATCTCAGGCATCGCGGCGGGCGCCGGTATTATGGCAGCGCAGTACTGGGGGAAACGGGATGCTGCTTCGATCGAAAAAGTGATTCCGATCGCACTTCGCACCAACCTGCTGTTCTCCGGCCTGTTTACCATCCTTGCCGGTTTCTGTCCCGAAATGCTGATGCGCATCTTTACAAATGATGCGGCCCTGGTTGCAAGCGGAAGCCAGTATTTACGCGCTGTTGCACTCTCCTACGTACTCTGCGGTATTTCGCAGGTCTATCTGATTCTGCTGAAAAACACCGGTCATGCAGCAGTCAGCTCCCGCATCAGTTCCACTGCGGTTGTACTGAACATCATTTTAAATGCCATCCTCATCTACGGTCTTTGCGGTGCTCCGGCACTTGGGATCCGCGGAGCAGCTTATGCAACGGTAGCTGCCCGCGTTGTGGAACTGATCTGGGCTTATCTCGAGACAAAGAAACCGGAGCGTGTACGGATTCTCTGGAACCGCCTCTTCTCTTCCGCAGGGAAAATACTTTCAGAAGACTTCTGGCGCTACACGCTTCCCGTGCTTGCGGCCTCCCTCGTCTGGGGAATTGCCTACGTTCTGTACTCCGTTATCATGGGACATATGGGAAGCGATGCCGTTGCGGCAAACTCCATCACCTCGATTGCCAAGAGCCTTCTCTCCTGCCTGATCCGCGGTGTGAGCGGTGGTGCCGGGGTTCTGATCGGAAATCTGCTCGGCGCGAACGAGCTGGAAAAAGCCCGCGAGTATGGAGGACGTTTAAGCCATCTCTCCATTGCCATCGGCATTGTGACCGGCGGCCTGCTGATGCTCATTTCCCCAGCCATCGTTCATTTCGCCCCACTTTCCGATACCGCAGCCGAGTACCTGCAGTACATGCTTCTCTTCTGCGGTCTGAACCTGATGGCACAATCGGTCAACACCACCGTTCTCGACGGTATCTTTTGTGCCGGAGGCGATGCGAAATTTGATATGCAGGGAAACATCGGCGCTATGTGGTGCTTTTCTGTACCGCTTGGCTTTCTTGCCGCATTCTGGCTGAAGCTTCCGGTTATGGTGGTTTACTGCATTGTAAATCTCGATGAAATTGTAAAGCTTCCTGCCGTTTATCATCATTATAAAAAGTACATCTGGGTTCGCAATATTACCCGCGATGTCGAAGATTAATTCTCACATCATCTGCAGTCCCTGCCGCCGGCAGCTTCCACCGGATGCAATACCCAAAAAGCCTCTGAGGAAAGTCACATTCACACCGGACTTTTCTCAGAGGCTTTTGATTATTCCATTGATTGTTCCATTGATTATTTCATGGATGATTACATGGATTTTCTCTCTGCAATTTCCGCCATCTTTGCTTCATTCAGACGTGTGTCGCCATGGACACGGCTGTAGGAAAGATAGCCGTTCATACGGTCAATCTTCGTCAGGTTCTTGGAACCGCAGACCGGGCAGACATCCATGTCGAGTTCCTGGTGGCCGCAGTCATCGCAGTAAGCCAGGGACAGGTTGACGCCCTCGTAGTAGCCGAGCTCCATTGCACGCTCGATCAGCGTCTTGATCGCGCCTTTGTTGTAGCCGACCGGATAGCGCACGTACTGGATTTTTCCGCCGTTGCAGAGCTCCCAGAAACGTCCCTCGAGATCCTGTTTCTGGATCGGGGTGATGTCCTCGGTTACGTGGCAGTGGAAACTGTTGCTCACATACGGGCGGTCCGAAACGTTGCGGACGATGCCGTACTGTTTGCGAAACTGCTCTATCTGCAGGCCGCACAGGGATTCTGCCGGTGTGCCGTAGATCGCATAGAGGATGCCGTCCTCTTTCTTAAACTCGGCAACCTTGTCGTTGATATATTTCAGCGTATCGAGTGCAAACTGTCCGTCCTCAACAAGAGATTTTCCGTTGTACAGCTCCTGCAGCTCGTTCAGCGCCGTGATACCGAACGATGCGGTCATCGGCTTTAACAGCGGGCGGATCTTGTCGGACGGTTTTAAGTGGCCGCCGTAGAAACCTCCCTCGCAGTAAGCCAGCGGGTTCGTGGATGCACGCATCTCGCCGAGGTAATCGTAGGTCCGTTTGTGCAGATCGCGGATCATCTCGAGGTAGAAGTCAAGCACTTCGTGGAAATCGCGGTTCTCGGAACGGGATTTTGCCAGGATCATCGGAAGATGAAGGGAAACGGCTCCGATGTTGAAACGTCCGACAAAGACCGGTTTGTCGTTCTCATCTGCCGGCTCCATGCCTCCGCGCTCGTACCACGGGCTAAGGAAAGCACGGCATCCCATCGGGCTGATGACTCTCTTGTATTTCTTGTACATCTCGGCGATGTAGCCCTCGCCGCTCATCGACAGCCAGTCCGGATACATCGTCTTGGAAGAACAGTCAAGTCCTGCCTCGAAGACATCTTCTGCGATGCCGCCCTCTCCGTGAATTGCCTTGTCATATAAGAAGACGATTTTCGGGAAGAGCACCGGCTTTTTGTGGCCTTTCTTGCCCTGTCCGTTTTTGTGGACCTCGAGAAGGGAGATGGAAATCATCTTCTCGAACATGCTCGTTCCAAGGCCGAGGGTCACAGTAACGAACGGATAATCACCGCGGGAAGATCCAACAGTGTTCAGTTTATACTCAATTCCCTGCCATCCCTGATCGCACTCTCTTCTTACTTTGTCGATCGCATACTCGATAGCTTTCTCCTGTGCACCCTCCCAGGATGCGTCGGTATATTTCAGGAACTCTTTTACGTAGTAATCATAGCTCTTCTGTGCGTACGGAGCAAGGATCTTGTCCACCTCCGGCACGGTAAAGCCGCCGTACTGCTGTGCAGCGGTGCTGAGGACGATATCGCCCATGACATCAAATGCGGTGTCGAGTGTCTTCGGCTCGTTGTACCAGACATTTCCCATCTCGAAGCCGCCTTTTAAAACGTTTCCGACATCGAACAGACAGCAGTTCATGGTATCGAGACGTGCGGACTGGTCGTGGATGTAGATGTAGCCGTCCTTACAGGCCTGCAGCTCGTTGCGGTTCATGAAGAACTTGCGGTACAGCTCTTTGTTCAGCTCGTTGAAAATCAGGCTTCGCTTCGTTGCAACGAGGGCGCTGTCGGTGTTGGCATTGCTCTTGTCGCCGATGTAGCGGATGGACTGGCTCTTCGTGTAGACCTCGTCCATCATATGGATAAAATCAGTTTTGTAATTGCGGTAATCGCGGTAGCTTTTTGCCACAGCCGGGTTTACTTTTTCGAGTGCTCCCTCCACGATATTGTGCATATCGCTGATCGGAATTTCGGTCTTTCCAAGAGAATATACGTGCTCGGTTGCGAACTTACAGATAAAGTCAATCTCCTGCTGTGAGAAGGTATACAGGATTCTCTGTGCGGATTTATTTACGGCACGGACGATCTTCTGCGCGTCGAATTCTTCTTTGGTTCCGTCCTTTTTGATAATATAAACCATTGTGGTGTCCTCCAAATTAAACACTATATCTTGTGTGTCCCCCACCCTTTTCTTGTAGCGGGTACCACATATTGTAGCATGTTTCTTTTGAAAAGAAAAGGCATTTCCTGTAAGTTTTTATTTTCAGAATATTGCATACTGCTCTTTCGTGCAGACAGAAATCTGCATTTTTCAAATTCGTTCTGCAAGCGTTCCTTCAAAAACGGTCTCGGCCGGGCCGGTCAGAAGGACCTTATTTTTCGTCCGGTCCCATGTAACGAAAAGCCTGCCGCCGCGCAGTTCTACGGCAGTTTCTCCCTCCGAAACACAGCCGGAAAGCATCGCCGCAACGGCTGCCGCACACGCTCCCGTTCCGCAGGACAGCGTTTCACCGCTCCCACGTTCCCAGACTCTCATTTTTATTGTGTGTTGATCTAAAGTTTGGATAAACTCTGTATTGATACGGTCTGGGAAGCAGGAAAGGTGTTCAAAAGCGGAACCGGTCTTTGCAATGGATATTTTTTCCACATCTTCCACTGGAATCACCGCATGCGGATTTCCCATCGAAAGGCAGGTCATCGTATAATTTTCCCCGCACACGGTAATTTTATGCTCCAGCACATATTCCCCCAGAGAAACAACGGGGATCTGTGCGGCGCGGAATTCCGGCGTTCCCATCTCCACTGTCACCTGACAGATCTCATTCGGATTCTCCCCCGTCTGCAGATGAATCACACGGTTTCCGCTGCCGGTTTCGATAGTCAGCGTCGTTTTTCTCGTCAGCCCATGCTCGTACACGTATTTTCCCACACAGCGGATGCCGTTGCCGCACATCGCGCCCTTCGAGCCGTCGGCGTTGTACATTTCCATCGAAAAATCTGCTGTTTTGGATGCCCCGATCAGAATCAGCCCGTCCGCGCCGATGCCGAAATGGCGGTCACTTACCGCTTTTGCCAGCCGTCCCGGACTCTCCACCCGCTCCTCCATGGCATTTACATAGATATAATCATTTCCGCAGCCCTGCATTTTTGTAAAACGCATACACAGCCTCCTCCCAGACTTCTGCCCTTTCCAGTTCCTTACTAAATATGTATTCCGTACCGCGCTTTTGAAAAACCATTTTTCTCAAATCCGCTTCAGACATTGGAAAACGAAGCGGAATGTGATAAAATAGGGGGAACTGATATCGTTACTTACATGAAGTAACTTTCAAATATTTTTAACCATTTATTATGAGGAGGTTTTGATGAAAAAATACCGTTGGGTTTTAACAGCAGTATTTGCCGCTTTCCTCGTGGGAACGAGCGGCTGCGGAAAGAAAACAGAAACGATTCCGATCACAACCATCAGTCAGAGTACCGACGATGACGACCCCGAAGACAATCTGGCGGCCTCCGGCGATTCCGATGAGATTCCGGAATACGATGTGGATCTCTCGAAGAACCTGAACAGTTTTCAGCTTGCCATCTGGGGCGATACATACGAAATTCCGGAATCCTACGCGGATTTTACAGCGCTTGGCTGGGTCTACAGCGGCGACGACACAAAGGAAATCCAGCCGGAATCCTTCTCAGAGGGCGAAAGCTTTGAAAAGGACGGAAACCAGATTACCGTCGATATTGCCAATCCGGACACCACGGCAAAGCCAGTGGCGGAATGCCTGATCGGAGGCATTCACATCGATACCTCGACCGCTGAGGGCCAGAATATCTATGTCGGCCTGCCGAACGGCGTCACCCTGCAGCAGTCGCTGATGGAGGATGTGGAAAGCATCTACGGTGCGCCAAAGGACCGTTATGAGGCCGATACCTCTGTGCAGTTCACGTATGAGTACGGGCTGTACCAGACGATCACGCTCGGCTTCGATAACGAAACGGGAATTCTGTATTCCCTCGATATGCAGAACTTTACGACCACGGCTGATGCAGAAGCGCTCGATGGTGTCAGCGATGCCACAACACCGGAAGTGGAGGCCTACCAGGCACCGGAAGCCGACAGCAGTGAAATCAACGACTGGACCGTCCGCTTTGACGATGTACTCTATCATCTTCCCGTTCCGGTCAGTGAACTTCTGGACCACGACTGGACCGTCAATACGAAAGAGTCCGATACGGCCGTTTTAAACGGAAAATACGGCTACGTCACGCTGGAAAAGGGCGGTCAGAAACTTTACTGCACCGTACATAATTACGGCGCGGAGGCGACGACAGTGCGCAACTGTTTCGTTACTTCGCTGTACGGCGATCTCGATACGACAAAGATTCCGATTTCAATCACAAACGGCATCACGCTCGGCACTTCCGAGAGCGATTTTCTGGCGAAGGCAGGGGATGCCAAATCAGAAAAAACGGAAAAAGAGGATAGTAACCTGACACTCTACACATTCTATAGTGATGACGAAAAGCTGGACTACACTGAAATCGGCATCGACAACGATCTGAAGCTGGTACGCAGCATCAAGGTGGTTCACAACCAGCCGGAAGCGCCGGAAGAAGAAGCTGAAAAAACTTCCGCGGAAGATTCATCTTCCGTTTCCGACAGTCAGGAACCGTCCGAAACACCGGCTCCGTAACGATACTTTCAGAAAAATGGCTGCATGGCAGCTTACTACAGACGAAAACGAGGATTTTTATGGAAAACTTATACGACGTTATCATCATCGGCTCCGGCCCGGCGGGTCTTTCTGCCGCGATTTATGCGAAACGCGCAAAGCTCTCCTCTCTTACGATTGAGGCAAACTTTGCAAGCGGCGGCCAGGTGCTGAATACCTATGAAGTAGACAACTATCCCGGCCTTCCGGGCATCAGCGGCATGGATCTCGGAAGCACGCTGCGCGCACACGCTGAAAAAATGGGCGCGGAATTTTCCCGCGAGCGTGTGAAGGAGCTTGTTCTTGACGAAGAGATCAAGATTGTCCGCACGAGAAAAAATGAGTATCATGCCAAAACGGTCATTCTTGCAACCGGTGCGGAGCACCGCGCGTTAAATGTACCTGGTGAAAAGGAACTCTCCGGCATGGGCGTCTCTTACTGTGCAACGTGTGACGGCGCATTTTTCAAAGACAAAACCGTTGCCGTTATCGGCGGCGGCGATGTCGCCGTGGAGGATGCGATTTTCCTTGCCAGAACGTGCAAAAAGGTTTACGTGATCCACCGCCGCGATGAACTGCGGGCAGCCGGTGTTCTCCAGGATGCACTGCTGGCACTGCCGAATGTGGAAATGGTGTGGGATACGGTTGTGGATTCCATCGAGGGAAACGAGATGGTGTCCGGCGTGAAGGTAACGAACAAAAAGGCAGGGGAAGCCGGTGTGATCACGGTAGACGGCGTGTTTATTGCCGTCGGCATCGTTCCGGTCTCCGCACTGATCGCAGGCACCGTAGAAACCGATGAGGCTGGCTACATCAAAGCCGGCGAAGACGGTGTGACGAGCGTGCCGGGCGTGTTCGCCGCAGGCGATGTCCGCACGAAGCAGCTCCGTCAGATCATCACGGCAGCCGCCGACGGCGCGAACTGTGTGACTTCGGTAGAGAAATATCTGATCAGCCACTGATGGCTTCTTTCGAATAGAATACAGCAAAAGCAGGCATTCTTCGTATTGTACGGAGAACTGCCTGCTTTTTTTTGTTTTCCCGTATTTTCTGAAATCTGAAAAACCTTTCATGTCAGTCGTGCAAAACTTTAAAACCTCTTTTTGTCGAAATTGCACAAAGAAACCGGGGTTTTTCCACACGGGCCAATTTTATAAGCATCTCGTCCACAAGTTATCCACATAGTTAACCACCGAAAACATGCCTAAAAACAAGTTATACACCGAGTTATCCACATTATCCACGAAAAACGGTGTGGAAAGCATGTGTTTAAATCTTGCGAAATCAGAACGCGTGTTTTGGTCATAACAGAGAAAACCGTTATTTCGCCAAAAGATTTTACAAAGCACTTGACTTTTTAAGTGTCAATCTCTGTTGGTTTTTGACTTGAATTGTGTGAATTTTTCGTACAATTTAATATTACATTTTTCGTGTTCTTTTGCTGTTTTTACAATGGCTGCAAAAAGAAAATCTCCTGTTCGGAAAACAATTGTTTCGTTCCCAGACAGGAGATTTTGATTGGATTTTTCTTTGTTTTACTCTGCCAGCTTTCCAAGCCGCTTTGCTTCTGCCCTAAGCTCTTCGATCCGGCGGTTGCACATGCCCACCGGGACGCCGGTGTCGATGACACGTTCACAGCTCTTCATCAGCTCGCAGGCGCGGGCAAATGTCTCGTCGCTGATCTCCTGGAACGGTGCTTCGGTTACCGTCTCCATCGCCAGAATGCGGGCGAGCTGGTAATCGATATCGTTCGTATACAGGACGCCTGCCACAAACGGGACATTTTCCTTCTGCAGTTTCCGGAACACCGGGATTCCCGTTCCGCCGCCTGCGAGGACAAAGACGCGCGGTGTTCCCTCCGGCCGTGGCAGCTCGATGCTTCCGAAGCACGGGTCAAACGAACCATTGTCAATCTCGTACAGTTCGCGGATGATATCCTCGCGGAAAATTGTCTCCGGTGCGCCGAAATGGGAAATAGCATCGCCCTTGACGCAGATGATCTTATCTGAAATTTTCTGTGCCAGATCGATCTCATGCAGCGACATGATGACGGTGATGTCCTTCTCCTTTGCCATGCGGCGCAGAATCGCGAGCAGTTCCAGCTTGTGGCGGATATCGAGGAAAGAAGTCGGCTCGTCGAGGATGATGACCTCCGGCTCCTGACAAATCGCACGCGCAAGAAGCACTCTCTGGCGCTGGCCGTCGCTGATGGCGTTGAAATCGCGGCCGCCGAGCTCTTCGGCATGAACGGCGCGCATCGCCTTCTCGACCTTCTCCTCATCCTCGCGGGTCAGCATGCCGAGCCGTCCGGTGTACGGATAGCGGCCCGTTGCCACGATATCGTGGCAGGTCATCAGCTCCGGCTTCATGCGCTCCGTCAGCACAACGGCCATCTTCGTGGACAACTCGCGGAACGAAAGCTCATGCAGGTTTTTCCCGTCAAACTCTACATTTCCGCCGACCAGCTTTAACTGGCGGGTGATGCTTTTCAGAATCGTTGATTTACCGGAACCGTTCGGTCCGATCAGCGTAACGATCTCGCCTTTTTCGATGCCGATGCAGATATCTTTGATCAGCGGCTTCTTATCATAGCCGACCGTCAGGTGGTCCAGATGAAAATAATATTCACTCATATTCTCTTACCCCCTTTTCCGGCGCAGCATCATGAAAATGACAACCGGCGCACCAAAGATCGATGTGACCGTACTGATGGACAGCTCCAGCGGTGCAAACGCCATACGCGCGATCAGGTCGCACATCATACAGAAGACGGCTCCGCCGAGGAACGTTCCCGGGATTACGACGAGCGGACGCGATGTGCCGAGGCTCTGTTTGACGAGGAACGGGACGGCAATGCCGACAAACGAAATCGGACCGGCAAATGCGGTGACGCATGCGGAGAGAATACTCGAAAGCAGAATCAGCGCGATGCGGAATACTTTGATGTTGACACCCATGCTCTGCGCATACGCCTCACCGAGCTGGTATGCACCGATCGGTTTTGCCATCAGGAACGTGATGACAAAGGTGATGCCGATCACAACCGCAGAGATCGCTACGTTGCTCCAGCTCATGCCGGAGAAGCTTCCCTGTGACCAGCCGTGGAGGTTGACGATATCGGAATCCTCCGCGAAGGTGACAACAAAATCCGTGACCGCCGAGCAGATGTAACCGATCATAATACCGCCGACGAGAAGTCCTGCCATATTTTTGATCCGTCGGGACATCAGCAGAATGAAGCCGACGGAGAGAAGGGATCCTAAGAATGCTGCAACAATCATCGTGTAAGATGTGATATTGCGCGCCCACTCCAGATAAAAGATCATGGTCAGCGCCACGACCATTTTGGCTCCCGAGGAAATTCCAAGAACAAACGGACCGGCAATCGGGTTTTCAAAGAAAGTCTGTAAAAGGAAGCCCGACAGGGACAGAGCACCGCCCAGGATTGCCGCCATCAGAATACGCGGAAGGCGGATTTTCCAGATAATATTGTACTCTTTCCCCTCTCCGGTCCGCAGCAGCAGAATCCGGAAAATTTCCGGAATCGAAATATTTACGTTTCCGGAATTGATATTCAGCACGGTGATGGCAGCGAACGCCAGAATCAGCACCAGAAACACAGCGGCATACCGTGAACGGCGCCGGAAGTTTTCCATATGGAAACTGTTCTCTTTTCCTGTCATATTTTTTTTCTCTGACATACGTTCCTCCATCAGGATAATTTTCTTAAGAATACCATCTGATCCGGATCGCCGCCCGTTACCAGAAGGTTAATGTCGTTGGTAAACTGTGCAATTTTATCGGTTGCCTGATACATCGATTTCTCGGTTGTCCAGACGTTGCCCTCTTTGACTGCTTTGTAATCGGCAAACATGGAATCCTTTGCCAGCAGGTCGTCCAGGGTTTTAACGGTGGAATCGATGCTTGCGTTGTAGATCAGGTAGTCCGCATCTTCGGCCGTATCGTAGAACTGCTCCATCGTGATCGGCACGGATGTTTTTCCGCTGTTGTCCTGGAGATCACGGAAGGCGTTGCGCGCACCGCCAAGCTCGATCATGTTGGAAATATAGTCCTCCGGGTTCCGCACAACGGCAGCTCCGCTCGTATTAATATAGAAGAAAGCGACCGTTTTTTCGGTATTCTGGAAATCCTTCAGATTTTCCACAACACTTGCCTGACTTGCAAAGAAGTCGGCTGCCTCCTCCTCTTTGTCCAGCATGGCACCGTAGAGTTTGATCCATTCGGTTCTGCCAAGAGGCTGGGATTCGTAGCTGGAACGGTCGATGAAGACCGGAATATCGAGCATCTCGATCATCTCCTGTACCTTCGGGGAATGGAGGATCATCGTGGATTCAATGGCCAGATCACAGTTCTCACTGACCAGAAGTTCGTAATCCGGCTCACTGTATTTTCCAGCGAAGATCATCGTTCCGGCATTCATCGCATCAACGGCATCCTGTACGTACCAGTTGTCTGCGGTTTCACCGGAGAGACGAATCGTATCGAGGGAGTCGATGGCATCGAACAGCGCCATCGGAGAGGTTGCTGCCATGTAGATGCGTTCCAGCGGCTGATGGATTACAATTACGTCGGAATCGAGGTCATCCGGTGCCTCTTTTCCGTCCGGGACGAGCAGATACTGCGCGCCGTCTTTGACATCGATCAGTTTATAGCCGTCTGTGCAGTAGTATACGTTAAAGCACTCGGCGTAATTCAGGACCATCTTGCTCTCAATGGTGATTCCGGTGATGTCCGGTGCGTCGCTGACATCGTCTGTCGTTGCGAAACCATCCGCGGATGCGGTATCACTCCCGGAGGTGCTGCTCGCAGCAGTGGCTTCGGAGGTGCTTTCACTTTCAGCCGTACTTTCCGAGACGGATGTGCTCTCCGTCTGGCTTTCGGAAACGTCTGCTGCGGATGCTGTGGATGTGCTGCTCTCAGAAACTGCCGAAGTGCCCGACGCGGACGATGTGCTGCTTCCCGTTGATGCGGTGCTGCCGCAGGCCGTCAGTGACATCGCTGCTGCAAGAAAAAGTGCGGCCCATTTTTTCAGCTTTCTTTCGTTTTTTCCTGTCATTTGATATTCCTTTCTTAAAGAAAAAGCCGCTGCCATACGGCAGCAGCCCTTTCTCATTTTTTGCTGCAAATTATTGTACTTATTTATTCTCTTCTGCCTTTACCATCTGCTGGAACAGCTCGTTTGCCTGATCCTCGCATCCGAAGATCACGCCGTAGACTTTCAGCCACTCTGCTTTCGCAAGATCGGTCTTCTCGTCTGCGGAACGGTCAACCAGCATCGGAATGGTCAGAGTTGCCAGACGCTCTGCGGTGTCGGACAGACGCTCATTTTCCTCTTTCAGAAGTTCTTCCGTAGTCTTGTCTTCGTCTGCTTTCTCATCCGTTGTCTTATCGTCTTTATCGTCCTTCCGATCCTCAGCTTTGGTATCTGCGGTCTCGTCGGCTGCGTCAGTATCTTCCTCATCTTTTGCATTTCCCGGAAGGAACTCAGACGGAAGAATTGCAAAGTCGATTTCGTCTTTTACCAGAGCTTTGTAGTCCAGATCATCGAATGCTCCGTCGAAGGAGATTTTTTTGTCTTCCATTGCTTTTGCAATGTTTTCGATCTGGCAGTCTTTCTGCTCCATGCCGACTGCTTTGATGCTCTCTGCTGCATCTAACTGCTCGTCGAGAAGTTTCAGGGCATCCTCAGATGCTACGTATGCTTTCTCAACCGGAAGCTGGATCACGATCATATCTTTGTCCAGTCCTGCCGGAATCTCAACATCTTTCGGAACGATCAAATATTTGACAACATTGCCTTCGTACAGCTCTTTTGTCTTTTCGGTCAGATCTTTCGCTTTCTCAGTGCTGGTCTTTTTGGAATCGGATGCTGCTGCCGCTTCTTCCTCGTCGGTTGCTACTGCGGTATCCTCTGCTGCTGCGGTATCGGTATCTTCTGCTTTCTTGTCGTCCTCGGTCTGTTTCTCCGGATCACGCTCGGTATCTTTTGTCATATCGATCTCCAGCAGGGTGATGCCTTCGTCGTAATGATACATCTTGAAGTACTCTGCGTAAGCAAGTTTTGTCTCTGCTTTGTATTCCAGTCCCATGATCTCTGGAGCGGTGGTATCCAGCTTGGAGTTATCGGTGCTGATCGTGGAGGTTGTTCCGTCTGCTTTTACAAATCCTGTGCTGGAAGAAGTACTGCCGCCCTTCTTTGCTGCTGCCAGGGAGATGAAGATGTTGTAGGAAATCTCATGGGCAACAGACATTCTGGTGGTCATACCGATGATGGTATTGTTCTTGTTCAGCTCAACCGGAATGGTGAAGATGCTGCTTCCGCCGCTGACATTTGCCATGTATTTATTTCCGTTTGCTTTTACATATCCGTAGTACGGACTGCTGAATGCGATCGTTGCATAAGCCTGTCCGTTCGTTACAGTAATCTTGCTGCAGGAGATGGTTACCTTTCCGGATCCGCCGGAGAAGGAGAATCCGTCTGGTGTGTAAACGCCGTCTGCCAGTGTGGTTGCACTGTCTACTTTGGATGTGCCGCCGCTTAAGTCAGACTCATATTTGGATTCCTGCTCCGGTTTGGTATCGGCCGGTTTCTGGGTCGGTGCCGGAGTCGGGGTGCTGGTCGGTTTTACAACCGGTGTCTCAGATGGAGATACGGTTGGGGTCTTGGTCGGAACGAGGGTTGGTTTCGGATCGTTGGAATCATCCGACGGCAGATCTCCGGTCTTTTTCAGGCTGGAGGATGCGATCGTGATGGTTCTGTCGTACCATTTGCCGCTCTTTACTGCATGAGCTGCTACAGCAAGTTCCTGATCAAGTGCCTCTACCGGGATTTCAAACTGCATTCCGGTTTTGGTTTCACCGTCTAAGGTGTAGTCCACTTTTCCGGTGGAAGCGATCCATGCGCCGCTCTCTGCTGCCGCATCTTTTCCGGTTCCCATATACAGATAATCATAGCCGCTTCCGCTTAAGGTGATAACTGCTGTCATTTTTCCGTTTTTCGCGGTCAGTTTTACGCCGACTACCTTGAACATTGCTGCATTAGTTGTTGCCTCTGCACTGTAAATACCATCTGCTACTTTATTGGTCTCATCTGCCGGAAGATCTGCGGTCTTTTTCAGACTGGAAGATGCAATAGTAATGGTTCTTGCATACCATTTATCCTGTTTTGCAGAATGGGAAGAAACAACAAGTGCCTGATCGAGTGCTGCTACCGGAATATCATACTGCATTCCTGTTTTCGTCTCGCCGTCTGCTGTTGTGTAATCAACGGTGCCGACGCCTGCAATCCATGCACTCTTGTCTGCGGTAGCTGCCTCTTCCGGTGTTCCCATGTACAGATAATCGTAGGCAACACCACTTAACGTGATGCGTGCTTTCATGTCGCCGTCTTTTACGGTCAGCTCTACGCCGACTACTTTGAACATAGCTGCGCCGGTCTCCGCGATTCCGCTGTAGATACCGTTTTCTACTTTCGCCGGTTCCGGAGTTGGAGTTGCGGTTGGAACCGGAGTCTCACTCGGAGTCGGGGTTGCAGTCGGGACCGGAGTCTCGGTCGGCTCCGGTATCGGAGTTACTTCCGGTGTTTTACTTCCCGGAACTGCAAGATAAAGCTGCTGTTTGGTGTACCAGGTTCCATCTGGCTTTCCAAGAACGATCGGAACGGTTGTGCCGGCTTTGTCCGCATCTACTTCAAATGCAAAGGAATAACCGCCGTTTGCTTCCTGCATTCCCTGGATAGCCGGTGTTTTTGCAAGGTCATCGTTCTTTCCAAGATACAGTTTATCAAATGATACGTTGTTTGTTTTCAGTGTAAGAACGAGTTTATCGCCCTTGTTGATCATTGTTGCCTCGGAGATGACGAACATTTTGAATACGCTGCCGTCCTCTTTGGTAACCGGTGCTTCTACACTGGCTGGCTTATTCGAGGAATCCTCACCTGGATTTTCGCTTGGAGTCTCGGTTGGTTCCGGTGTTACCGTCGGGATTGCATCGGTGCTGTGGATCGTAACAGTTTTATCAGCCCATGTTTTTTTCTTGGCTGAGCGAACGGCAACATCCATCTGTTTGTCAAGCTCTTCCACCGGAATTTCAAAACGATATCCGGTCTTTTCTGCACCGGTCTTCGTATCCGTATAGGTTTCGCTTCCTGTCGGAGCAATCCAGCTCTTTTCATCTGCTGCGGCAGCTTCTGCTGCTGTTCCCGTATACAGGTAATCATAGCCGGTTCCACTCAGCAGAATGGATGCTTTCAGTTTTCCATCTTTTACGATGAGTCTGGAAGAAATCACACTGAACATGCTTCCGGTTGCTTCTGCAGAAGTCTCATACTCACCATCTGCCGGTTTTGCTGCTTCCGCTGCTTTTGTTTCTTTCTCCTCGGCTGTATTGGATGCCTCATTTTTGGTTGTTTCTTTTACTTCCGTTTTCGGCTGTTCTGCCGCCGGACTGGTATTCTCTTTTACAGCATCTTTGGTTTCTTCTTTTGCCGGTGTTTCTTTTTCAGCATCTTGGGAAGTCTCATCTGCTGCTTCCGGCTCTTTTTCTGTGGTATCGGCAGTCTCTTCACCGTCTTTTGCAGTGTCCTCTGCAGTATCTTCCGAAGCATCCTCATCTGCGGATGGTGTCTCGGTTTCGTCAGATCCTGCCGGTGTCTGATCCTCTGCAGGCGCGGCCGGTGTTTCCGTCGGCTCTTCTGCCGGAGTCTCTGCAGTGCTTTCACTGCTCTCGGTTTCTGCCGGTGTTGTTTCCGGTTCTGCCGTCTCTGCTGTTTCTTCGCTCTGCGGCGCTTCCTCTGCGGCTGCGCTGCTTTCTGTCTGTGCTGCTTTTTCCTGCGTATCTGCTAATACGCTGGCAGTCGGGCTCATGATCATGGACGCCGACAGCAGCAGTGCCAGAAATTTGCTTGAATTTCCTTTCATAACTTCTCCTTTTCTTCGGATCTCCTTCGCGCATCTGCTCCGGATTCCGTCTGACTTTTTCAGGCAGCTGGGCGGTGCCTGTCCCCGTCAATGATGTCTCCCTGCAAGTAATCTTGTTTTTGAGGACACATTTTTTCTGTGAAAAGACAAACAGACATCTGCTTTTTCTGCAAAAGAGTTTCTCCACCGGAGCTCTTTTTCGGACGCATGGCGACAAAAAAGCAGATGTCCGATTTTACTTCGTACATCTTTCCATGAATATATGCTTTCATCGGAAGCGATTCACTAACCTTTCCAGCAGGTTTCCTGACTCGCAGATCTTCACGGCAGCCGCGCCTTCTCATGCGTTTCGCACAATGGCATTTCTGCAGCTAACACTCCCTGCTTACAGTGACCGGATCGCTCAGGATTTCCACCTGATTCCCTTTTACCTTCGCGGATTCTTTTTCAAATCCGTTCCGCACTGAAAAGTCCCTTATTTCATTCGTTACTGATTATAGCAAAGCCGTTTTGGAAAGTCAAATGAAAGGCCACGGAAAAAGCGCATAAAATCAGCATTTTTTACATACTTTATGATAACTGTCCGCACCGGAGCCTATTCTATGAAACCAGCTTCTCTGCACCGCCGCATCCTGTTCCCTCTGCTTCTGTGCGGTGGACTTCTTTTCGCCCTGCTGTTCTGGTATTTTTCCCCGTTCTTTTCCCCTGGTGAGAACCGCCGGTTTTCCGCGTATGTGGAGGAACGGTTCCACTCCGAGGTAACCTCTTCTGCCATCACGCTCCACTATACCCTCGCCGATCCGGCTTCCCGCGGAATTGCCCCCGGCACCGCCTCGTTCGGCACGGTTTCCATCCCTGACCGCACCTCGTATGATGCCCTGCTGCAGAGTGTGGAAACAACGCTCACATCCTTTCATCGAAACCGCCTCTCCGCGGAAAATCAGATCACGCTCGATCTTCTGCTCTACGAGCTGGACTGCGAGAAAATGCCGGGCAGCACCAGCCTTCTTGCGGAACCGCTCGGTCCGTCGCTCGGGATTCAGGCACAGCTTCCCATTCTGCTCGCGGAGTACCCGTTCCGCACACAGCAGGATATCGCCGACTACCTCCATCTTCTGCAGGATCTCCCGCGCTATTTCTCCGACCTCATCGCACTCGAACAGGAAAAATCCCGGCAGGGCGTGTTTCAGAATGACCTTGCGGTCGATGGCATTATCCGCCAGTGCAGTGCTTTTCTCGCCGACGCGGATACACCGGAAAGCCATCTGCTCCACACCGTTTTTCAGAATAAACTGCAGGCGTCTTCACTGTTTTCTGAGGCGGAAAGGAATCTCTGTCTGCAGACGCATGAAAAACTCCTTACCTCCTGTGTTTTTCCCGCCTACCGCTCTCTTTCCGATGCGCTTTCTTCACTCCACGGCAAAGGAACGCAGAACGCCGGCGGTCTTTCCCGGCAGGAAGGCGGACTTTCCTACTATGCGTATCTTCTCCGCAGCCGCGTCGGTGTTGACGCTTCACCGGAGGAGCTGACCCGCCTTTTAACACAGCAGCTTGCGGACCAGTGTGCCGAAATGCAGATCATTCTCGATCAGAATCCGTCGCTCTCCCTCTCCGAGCAGGCGCTCGTGCTGCCGTTCTCCACGCCGGAGGAAATGCTTGCCGATCTGCAGAATGCCGTTTCTGAAGATTTTCCCGTTCTTTCGGGTATCGCATACGAAGTAAAGACCGTGGATGACTCTCTCAAGGATTTTTTAAGCCCCGCCTTTTATCTCACACCGCCCGCCGATGTCAATTCACCCAACTCCATTTACCTGAATCCCGCGGATGAGATGACCGGCATCGAGCTGTATTCCACACTTGCCCACGAGGGCTTTCCCGGCCATCTGTACCAGACCGTCTCGTTCTCGCGCTCCGACCCGCTTCTGATCCGCCATCTCTACGCGCCGTCGGGTTATGTAGAAGGATGGGCAACCTACGTTGAATCATATGCCTGCCGCTACGCCGCACGTAATCTCGATGCAAACACGCAGGCGCTCTGCCGTCTCTGGTATCTGAACCGCTCGGTGCATCTTACCCTCTGCTCGCTGCTGGATCTCGGAATCCACAGCCATGGATGGCTCCTCTCGGATGCGTCAGCCTTTTTGGCGCAGTTCGGCATCACGGATGCGTCGGCCGCTGCCTCTTTATATCAGTATATTCTCGAGACACCGGCGAACTATCTGAAATACTGTGTCGGATCGCTCTCGTTTTCGCAGCTCCTCTCGGAAGTGCAGGAACAGGAAGGTGACTCATTCTCATTGATCGGTTTCCATGAAAAACTGCTCCGTCTCGGGCCTCTGCCATTTCCACTCGTAGAAAAATATCTGTAAACGGTTCGCCCTGCTGAAAAAAGATCCCACAGACTTTCTTCTATAAATAATAGAAAGTTCTGTGAGATCTTTTTCATTTTCAAAATTCTTTAACCTAAATTGTAAAGAGATGGATCTGTCGGCCGCTGCGGATCAATAACAGAGGCAGAATCAAACAGATCGCTTGTTCTATCCTCGCCGCCTCCGTAGAGGTTCTGGTACAGACGGTATCCATCCAGGTTTCTTCGTCCCATACGCAGGTAATTGTCTCTTACCTGAACGAAATACTGGGAGGAATCTACGTTGCAGTAGATGTTGAAGCCCTGACTCTTTAAGTAAGCAAACTTCTCATTGTCCATCGTGTAATCGTGCCAGTCGGAAAGATCCTGTCCATGTGCAAAGATGATGATATCGCTTCCGCCGATGAGCGGTGCAACATACGTCAGCCATTTCTCGGTATCCGCCTGGATCGTCTCGATCGGTTTGTCGCCGACACGGATATGGCCCCAGGTATGGCTTGCGAATGTCCAGCCGTCTGCTTTGATCGCATCGGCTACTTTTTTCGCCTCCTCGCACTCTTTATCCCAGTCGAAATCCGGGTGTGCATCAAGCCATGCTACCTGATCATCCGTCAGATTTTCTCTCGTCTTGTAATCACCGTCGGTGCGGTATCCGAGGATTCCGTCGTAGCCGGTCAATGCTACGGTTCCGCGCGCATTGTGGTATACGGCATCCGGATGCGCTTCGATAAACTGATCCATCAGCGGGATGCAGTCGTAAGCACCGGTCACAACAGTTCCGTCATCCTGAATGTATTCGCAGGTCGGTTTTCCGTCGTCGCCGACTACCATCTTGCTGGCAATGCCGCGTCCGTCGTAAGAGTGGTAATAGGAAAGGTCATCCAGAGAAAGAACGAATGCTTTCTTGCCCTCCGGCAGGTAAATGTCCCCTTCCTCGTAATGAACGGTTCCGTCATCATCTACGGTCTTTTTCACGAGATCGTTGATCGAAACCATGACATATCCTCTGTCGTACATCTGCTGGGTGATCGCGTTGAACTCATCCACGGTGGTCATCCACTGGCAGAAGCCTGCGGTCTGTGCGTTGTCCTGATAGAAAGCTTTCTGCGGATCGACTACAAGAGAATGATAGAAAATGTGGGTTACTTCGTTGACGTTGACGCGCACACAGGCATCTCTCGTGCTGGTGTACTCTGCTACTTTTGTGATGATATCCGCGTCGGTCGCTGCGCCCTCTACGCTCTGGAGCTTTTCAATGGCTCCATCGTAATCGTATGTCTGCGCAAGTGCATCGGCTTCCGCCATAATCTGTGCTTTCGTTGTCGGCGCTTCAGCACTTCCCGTGCTGTCCGACGATACGGAACCGTCCACCTCTGCTGTTTTCTGATCCTCTTTTTCCTGTGCTTTCTGCTGGATTTTTTCTGTTCCTCCGGCCAAAGCCCAGATTCCAATGCCGAAGATGACAAGCAGAACACATAGAATTCCTGTTTTGATCATCAGCGCACGCTTCCGCTTTCTTCTTCGGAGCTCCTTTTTACTGATGTTTTTTTTCTCACTCATTTTTCCTTCCTCCCAAAACAGCTTTTGCTTTTCTGGCAAATATTACAGTTTTACCGGACTGACAGAAATTCAGCCCGGACTCTGCTCTTTCTATTTTAGCTCAAAATACCGGTTCTGTCGAGTAGGTTTCCGGCAGGTTAAGAGAAATGTAAGAAAACCGGTAACGCTCTTTCTTTTATGCGCGCTGGCCGTGTGCCTCATACATGAGAACGGCGGATGCAATCGCTGCGTTTAACGACTCCACTTTTCCTTCCATCGGAATACGGATCAGGCACTCGGCGGCCTCTGCCATTGCATCAGTCAGGCCGTTTCCCTCATTTCCGATCAGGAATGCCGTTCCTTTTGTGTAATCCTCCTCGCGGTAGGAATGCACGCCGTGCAGATGTGCCGCGTACGTACAGATCTTCCGCGCTTTTAAGCCTTTTACAAATCCGACCGCATCGTCGACGATCAGAAACGGCATACGGTAGATCGAGCCCATCGTCGAGCGGATCGTTTTCGGATTGAAGATATCCGCGGTACCGCGGCTCATGATGATGCCGGTGACTCCTGCGCCCTCTGCGGTGCGGATGATTGTTCCGACATTTCCAGGGTCCTGCAGATCCTCAAGTACCATCAGAAGCGGTGTCTTTCCGTTGTCCATCACCTCCTCTTCGGTGTAATGCGGCATGCGGATCACACTTAAAACACCCTGCGGCGTCTTCGTGTCGCACATGGACTGGAACACGCGGTCGTCCACTACTTCGTATTCTGTCCCGTCGGACGGCATTTCATGCATTTTACTGCCGCTCTCAGACACATATACTTTTTTCAGCCATTCCCGCGGCGCTTCCTGGAACATTTTCCAGCCCTCCGCCACGAAAACGTCCTGCTCCCGGCGTTCTTTTGCTTTTTTGTTCAGCGCAATAATGTTTTTTACCTGTGCATTGCTGCTGCTTGTAATCATGAATGGTCCCCTCATTTCCTGTTTTTCATCAATTTGGCAAGTTCTTTGTTTTCGCCGACCAGAATCAGCACTTCCTCTGCGCGGAGCAGCGTCTTCGGATTGACCGTGACACGGATGTCTTCCCCGTCCTTGACGGCGATTACGTTGATACTGTATTTCTTCCGCAGATCCAGCTCCTCGAGGTTATGCCCAGTCCACGCTTCCGGCACAGGAAGCTCTACCATGGAGAACGAATCCGACAGCATGAAGAAGTCCTGGAAGCCGCCGGAAATCAGGCTTTTTCCGAGGCGGATGCCCGTCTCACTCTCCGCCATCACGACGCGGTCCGCGCCGACTTTTTTCAAAATATTGGCATGCATCTGGCTCATGCACTTTGCGATGACGAGCGGCACGCCCGCCTCTTTTGCCTGCAGGGTGGCGAGGATGCTCGACTCCATATTTTCAGCGATGCCGACGATCACGACATCCATGTTGCTGATGCCAAGCGATGCAAAAACACGGCTGTCGGTGATGTCCGCGCGCGCCGCATATGTGACGAGATCGGCGATCTCCTGTACCAGCTCCGGGTCTTTATCGACCGCGAGCACTTCTTTTCCTGCCTGCGCCAGTGTCGTCGCCACGGCGAAGCCGAATTTTCCAAGTCCGATGACTGCGTATTGTTTACTCATGTTTTTTCTCCTCTTTTATCCAATCAGCACCCGCTGTTCCGGGCGCTGGATATCCACATCTTTTCTTCCGCTTCTCCGCCGCAGTGCAATGGCCAGCGTAACCGGTCCAAGACGTCCCATGAACATGACCAGAATTACGATGATTTTTCCCGCCGCCGGAAGGGTCGGCGTAAACGACCGCGTCAGTCCCACGGTTGCCACAGCGGAAACGATCTCATACAGGCAGTCCAGCAGAGGACTTCCGGTGACAGAGATCAGAAGCACCGTCGCGGTGAATGCCATCGTCAGTGCGAAGAAGAAAATAACGACCGCGGTGCGGATGTTTTCTTCCATGACCTTCCGTCCCCAGACCACGGTGTCGGAATCGCCGCGGATGTAGGATGCGACGACCACGAGCAGAATCGCAACAGTCGTCGTCTTGACACCGCCCGCCGTTCCCATCGGAGAGCCGCCGATGAACATGAGGATCATACTTACCATCGCGGAGCCGTCCGAGAAGTTTGCCTGCGGGATCGTCTCAAAGCCGGCAGTTCGCGTCGTCACGGACTGGAAGAAAGCCGCCATAACCTTCTGCGCCGGTTTTAAGCTGCCAAGCGAGGATGCGTTGTTCCAGTCCAGCGCGAGGATCAGAAGCGCCCCGCCGAACAGAAGAATGACGGTTATCGTCAGAACCAGTTTGGTGTGGAGCGTGAAGCCGCGCACGAAGTTTTTCCGGGTCCGTTTTCCTTTTACAAGATCCTGCACGCGCTCCAGCACTTCCCACCAGACCGGAAAGCCAAGGCCGCTTAAGAGAATCAGGCCCATCGTCGTAAAGTTGATGAGAGGGTTCGTCACAAACGGGGCGAACGACGATTCCCCGACGAGGTCAATTCCGGCGTTGCAGAAGGCGGATACGGAGTGGAACAGGCTGTAGCCGATTCCTTTCCAGAAACCGTATTCCGGCACAAACCAGAAGCTGTAGAAAAAGGCTCCCGCCAGCTCCACCGCCGCCGTGCCGATCAGCAGCTTCCGCACAATACCGACGCTGCCCTTTAAAACCGGCAGATTGTAAGTGTCCTGGATCAGTTTGCGGCTCTGCAGACTGATTTTCCGGCGCAGGATCAGAAACACCATCGTCAGGCACGCCATGATGCCAAGACCTCCGAACTGAATCAACCCGAGGATCACAATTTTTCCAAAGATACTCCATGTCGTCGCCGTCGGAACGGTGACAAGGCCCGTCACGCAGACAGATGTCGTTGCGGTAAACAGGGCGTCGAGCCAGTAAACGCTTTTTCCGTCCGCCGCAGAAACCGGCAGGCAAAGAAGAATTGTCCCCAGCAGAATCACCGCAGCAAACCCCAGCATCATAATCCGCTCCGCCGGGGTATGCCATTTATTTTTGCTTTCTTTTTCGGCCATTGCTCCTCCTATTCTGCCGCTTCATTTTCTGCTTCACTGCTGTAGTAGAGCTTTCCGGTCTCACTGTCCATCACGGTAATATCCGCAAAATATTCCCCGCAGGAACCCTCACACTGGTAATAGACGTCAAACGAAACCGTCATGTCATCTTCTCCTTCCAGGTATTCCGCGTGAACCTGATTTTTCGCGGTCCCCGTCGTTCTGCTCCACACTTTGTCATCCGCAAGAAGCTCCTTTTTGATCTTCACAGGAAATTCACTGGATGCAATTTCGTGCTGATTGGACTCGTTTTTGATCCGGTAATAGAGATTCATGTACAGCCCGTCATCTTCCTCATGGAAAAACCAGCCGTAGATATCATCCTCCGCAACAATCGTCGGCTGGATCAGCTCAGCGTTTGTTTTGGTCGTGAATGCATTCATCTCATGCGTAAACTCATTCTGCATCCGGCGATGCTTCATCAGCCAGCTGCCTTCCTTCACACCGGCCGCAGCCACGGCAAGAACGACAGCGCCGATGCAAAGGCCAATGATTTTCTTTTTTGTCATTATTTAATTTCCCCTTTTCTTTTTGAAATACAAAAATAAGATACCCCTAAGAACATACTTATGAGTATCTTATCAGTTTGCACATATAAAGTCAACGGAGCCGGTGGAGACTTTCCTGCCACCGTTGTGTGTAGTTTAAAATTATCCTGAAGCGAGGAATATCCCCGTCAATGACGAGGATATCTTCGATGCTTGTGTTTAATAATCTGCTTAAAATGAGAAAGTTGTCCAGACTTGGCAGGCACTTGCCGGAAATCCATTTATAGACCGCCTGTGGATTTTCAAAACCCATGGCATTCTGAATGTCTCTCACGGTGTATCCGCTTTCACGAAGAAGGGATCTGATGCGGCTGCCAGTTTCTTTCTGCTGGATTGACAAATAAATTGGTTCCATCCTGCACCTCCATACGTTTAAGCCATCCCGAAACACAGCTTTATCTTATCATCTGGTGCGGAGAAAATCCAGTCTTTTTCCGTTTTATTTTCCTTCATCCATCGCTTTGCACTCACGCTCACGTGCTTCCCAAGGTTCATATGGTTCTTTCAGTTCTGCTACAAGATCACGTCCATGTTTTTTCAGGTAGGAAACGCGGATCAGGATGTAGAGTGCGAACAGTACAACCGCACCGAGAATCATCAGCCAGACGGTTACGCCAAGTGTACTGATCATGGCGTATGCCAGGTACGCTACAACGATAAATGCGAATGCCGAGGCAAAACAGATTCTGGAAAACGGCCGCAAAGCCGCTGCAGCCGGGGACACCAATGTCTGGAACCACTGTTCCGATGAATTTCACCTCATCTTTTACCGCTACTGCAATAATTCCCGCCTCACCGAGTCTACCGATCGTCTACGCAGCGGAATTTCCATCTTTTCCAACCAGTACAGCCAGGAAACCGGAATCCAGTCACAGATTGATGATGAACATCAGACTATCTTCAACGCGTATCAGAATGGTGAAATTGAAAAAGCCGTCGAGATGATGAAATCTCATCTCAACGACTCTCTTGCATATGCGCTTTCCTTTTTACCGGAAGAAGATGTTTAGCTCTCCTGTTTCTTTTCTTCTATCAAATGATGATTCAGCCATTTTCCTGATTTGAACCGGATTGTAAAGAGAATGGACCGCAGGCTCCAGTCTGCCGCCATACCGATCCAGACCGCAATCGGGCCGAATCCCCATACGCGGCACAGGTAAATACAGAGACTCACACGGCACAGCCACATCGTACAGCAGGACGTGATCATGGAGAATTTTACATCTCCCGCGGCCCGCATGCCGTATCCCGGGACAAACGCCATGACCCAGCAGAGCGGCTTTACAATCGTGATAAAGATCATCATCTGCATGCAGAGCTTTGCACTCTCTGCCTCCATACCGCCGATCATCGTAATCGGTTTTGTCAGCACAAATACCAGCAGACAGCTTGCAACGATAACCACTTCTGACAGCCAGCACAGTTTTTTAATATAGTAGATTGCTTCATCCTTCCGGCCCGCGCCGAGACACTGACCGACTACCGTCATCAGTCCGATGCCGACACCAATCGCAGCGACACCGTTCAGGTTCTCAAGTATGTTCGTCATCGCCTGCGCGGCAATGGCAACCGTGCCAAGTGTGGACACAGTGGACTGAATCGCCAGCTTTCCAAACTGGAACATACTGTTCTCGATTCCCGATGGGATACCGATGAACAGTATTTTTTTGATCAAACCAAAGTCCGGCCGAATGGAAAGATACTGCTTCACAAAAATCGGTTCGCTTTCATCCCGAAGCTTCCACAGTACGACAACCGCACAGAAAATACGCGAAATTAAAGTCGAAATCGCGGCTCCTCCGACACCCATGTGGAAGCCGAAAATAAGAATGGCATTTCCGCCGATGTTCATAAAGTTGGAAATCACCGAAATCACCATCGGACTGCGGCTGTTGTTCTGCGCCCGCAGAATCGATGCGCCCGCATCGTAAAGCCCGATAAACGGGAATGACAGCAGTGTAAACAGGAAATACACCTGTGAATTTTTCATAACATCCGCTTCCACTGCCCCGAAAATCACGCGCAGCAGCGGAACACGAAAAATCAGGCAGCCCGCGGATAATGCGACGGACAAAACTGTCATAACAAAAAGCACCTGCTGTGCCGAACGGATTGCTCCATCCCGTTTTTCGCTTCCAAGATACTGCGAACAGAGAATCGCTCCTCCTGCCGCCAGCGCAGAAAGCGCCTGAATGACTAAGATATTAATGGAATCCACCAGCGAGACTGCCGAAATTGCAGCAGACCCGACATTGCTGACCATCATCGTGTCGACAGTTCCCATCAGGGAAGAAAGTAACTGTTCAATGATGATCGGAATTAAAAGTTTGCGAAGATCCGTGTTACTGTATAAATGAGTTTGTTTTGTTGTAGTTTTCATTGTTTTTACTTCTGCATGACCTCATCTGCCGGATATGCTTTGCCAGCCTTGCCTTTTCCACACCTTTCTTTTTTCTCTCCATTCTATTCCATTTGACTATCCATTGCAATCATTTCGCGAATTTTGCTCTTATCTGATTATTTTTATCAAGCACAACATACTTTTCTATCTCATAATGACTTTTTCAGTCTTTCCAAATCTTCGCTGTCCGGGTGTGACAAAGCACGGTCAAAATTCTGAATCAGCAGATCAAGATTGACCGGATGTTCCGGGTTTTCTTTCATTTTCACATACCGTTCACGCACAGACTGCGGCATCTTTCCCTGGCACATATACTCACCGATGACCGTATTGCTTGCATCAATCGACTGTTTGACTTGTCCGAGAATCTTTTCAAAATAGGCATCACTTCCGCCAAATCCAGCTGTTCCAAACAGAAAAATCTTTTTATTTTTTAATTTCGACAGCAATTCTAATGTCTTTTGATCCGCATTCCCTTTGTCCGTCCAAAATCCGATATAGCATACGTCGGATTGCGGTACCTGCGAATCGTTTGTGCCGAAATAATCACACTTGTCCTTCGGCAACGTTTCATAGATTGCATCAGCCAGCTTCTTTGTATTACCCGTTAAGCTGCAAAACAGGATCGAATAATGTTCTTTTATCATAGCCCATACACCTCCAGTTCAGGTATTATGTAGAAAATCCACTTTTTCGTAAATTGTATTACCTCTTCAGATCACATCTCGATTTCGTTTACGCTGCATCCCGATGTTGCTTCTCACTATTTCCTCTCCGGCTTTTAAGTCAAGCGAATATTCGCAATCCGCTTCGCTACTTGCTCATAACCGAATAGCTGCTTTGCAGTTTCAGTTAAACTTAAAAATATTAAGTCCGGTTTCCTCATCATGAACTCTGTCCACTCTTCCGTCAATTACCGTGATGACCATCTCACAGGTTGCACTGACAATCGCTCTGTTCAGATGTCCTCCAAACACCTCGCCCTTCTGATTTCCGGCACTCATATGAAGATGTGCATAATATTCTCCATCCATTGTATTGATTGTACCTGTCAGTGATGTAATTTCATAATACCCCTGGAAGCTGTTTGAATAATATTTCTTTTCGTCTGTCTGGTATACTCCGACTGTGAAATCATTGATCGCTCCAAGAGCCTGGATACTGGCAAGCTTTATATTCTCCTTTATGGCAATTGCCTTCAGCTGCTCCAATATTTCCTCGTCTTTGTCAATCCTTGCTACTATAATATTGTCAAATTTTCTGTATTCCATTTTATTCTCCTTTCTCTTTCCGCCCGGTCACTTTTCAGACATTACTGCAATAAACTCAATATTTATTCAGGAAATGCTCCCTGTTCGGATACTCCTGCCGATATGCCCGGAGAGCGGCTTCCCGGAGCAGGGTGAATTCTTTTTCCATGTGAAGCAGGCGTGGTGCCTTAAACGCGATCACACTGATCTGTTCGGCGATTTTTTTCGCGATTCCTTCTTCGGACAATTGTCCCATGCCGAATACCAGAGAGGTAAATCCTCTGCCTCCTCTGCTGACCTGAATAAATTTCAGGAATACATTGTACAGTTCATCTGCAAGAATTTTCTGGTATCCCTCCTCTGACTGCATGGCTTCCGCCAGGCACAATGTGGAGAGAATCCGGGCTCCCATCTTTCTTCTGTCGCCTCCCAGATCCAGATAGGTTCCTTCCGCCAGATACTTCAGCTCCATCAGGCATTTGACAAATTCATCCTTCTGGAGCCTGCGTTGTCCGTATCGGGCCGTCCAGAGCCGATCCCGGTATTCTTCTTCCCAGGCTTCCTCCTCTCCGATATGTTCTTTTAAGATCTGCTGCCGTTTCGCCGGATCTGTCTCCTGATAAAAATCTTTGGTCCATGTATGTTCCATCTGTTTTTCCTCATTCTGTCAGGCGGATATTCGCAATCCGTTTCGCTTCTTGCTTGATTGGTTTAAAATAAAGACACGTCTTCACTTACTCTTTCTGCCTGCAAACGCAGTCTTCCTGCTTACATTCCGGAGTGGAAAATCGTCTCTTCTGCGTTCAGGTACTCATCGATGTTGCTGCCGTCTACCTTCTGATATTCCGAAAAATAGTACCGGCCTTCTTTCAGGCTTTCCTGGTCAAAGTCCTCTCCCTCGAACATCTCCACTGCCATTTTCGCCATTTCCTTTGCCTGATCCACTCTGTCATTTAGGATGCTGCCCTGCATCTCTCCTGCCTTTACGGCTTCCAGAGCCTCTTCCAGGCCATCAATTCCGAAGATCACCGGCCAGTCTTCACGGGCATAGCCTGCTTTCCGATAGGCCTCCACCGCCCCCAGTGCCATCTCATCGTTGTTGGACATGACAAGTTCGATCTTTTTTCCGTACTGGCTGATCAGACGGTTCATGCGGTTCTCCGCCTGTCCCCGGTTCCAGTCCGCTAACTGATAACTTAGCTTTTCCAGCATAACATCATTTTTCATCAGTGTCTTTACGGAATATTCTGTTCTGCTGATGGCATCCTGATGGCCCGCTTCTCCTTCCAGAAGCACATATTGGATCTTTCCGTCCTTGTTTTTATCGACTTCCGAATGGCTGTTGATGTATTCTGCTGCGATCTCACCCTGCATGATCCCGGATTGTTCTGCATCACAGCCCACATAATACAGCTTTTCCCACTGCATCAGGTCTTCTCTTACCGGTTCCCTGTTAAAGAAGATCACAGGAATGTCTTCATTCCTTGCCATTCGGATGATCCGGGACGGAGCTGTCCGGTCCACAAGATTGATACAGAGCACATCACAGCCGGCATCAATCATCTCTTCCACCTTTTCGTTCTGTTCCTGCTGATCGTCGTTTCCGCTTTTTGTCGATACGATAATCCTTCGTTCTTTGTTTTCCATGGCTTTCAGCTGCTCCTTCAGTTCATCCGTCAATCCATTGATAAAAGGATCATCCTGAGTGTAGGTTATCACTCCGACCCGCAGGGTTTTCTCTGTCTGGTCCGACTTGCCGGAACACCCCGACAGCACAAGCACCGCACTCCCTATCGTGGCAGATAATAATACTGCCACCCTTCTTTTCTTTTTATTCATAGGAATATAAAAACCTTTCTAAATCTTCGTCCATAGAGAAATTTTCCTTGCCAAGTACCTGATATTCGGTTATATATCCTTGCATTTTATAAGACCTGTGCTCGATCCTTTTGGTTATTTCTTCCACACTTTTATAGCCGATTTCATATCCGTCCGGCACAGCCAGCCCCTGAATGTTTCCGTTATCCAGAAGTGCAATCGTCTTCAGACTGTAACCCACTCCATAGAGCTCTGCGCCCTCGTATGTTCCATTTTCTGCCTGCTCTCCAAACTCCTCCAGGATTCCTGCATCCAGGACGACAAGGGCATCCGCTTTTGTTTCCTTCTTCATCCGCTCCACAATATCCTGTTCTTTTCTCCGGTAAATACACCAGCTGATCTTGCTTTCGCTGCCTTCCAGCGCCCCGTTCAATCCACAAATCTCAGCCTGTACAGCCTCGGACATCTTCCAGTCGGCGATAATTCCGATCTTCTGCTTTTTTGTTCTCAGCCGTTCTCCCAGCCATCTTCCGATCTCCCGGTAATCCGGCTGGATCGTGGGACTGGCAGTTTTCCCTTCTTTTACCGCCAGACCATCTGCAATCAGCAGATACGGTTTATTTCCACACTCTTTTTTCAGCATATTTTCCGTCTCATGACCGGGTGCCGGATATATGATAAAGCCATCAATATCGTTATCCTTCTGTTCCCTGATAAATTCTCTTTCCACCTCCGGCCCGTCGATCTCTTCCGTATTGCAGATGATCATATGAACGTTGTTCTCTGCCGCAGCCTGCTTCATTCCCTTGATCAGGGCATCCCAGCGTTTGTCACCGGACTCCGGAAGAATCACGGCAATCCGGGGCTCTGCTACGTTCTGATCGAAAATCTTCCATACAAAGAATACTGCCAGCAGCAGCAAAAGAAACTCAATTATAAGAAATTTCATTCTGTTCTTTTTCATCCGCCCGGTCTCCTCTGTATGTATTTTTGTAATTCCAATGCTTCTGCGTTTTCCGGTGTATATGGGATTGCCGGAATACGGATCGTAACTCTTGTTCCTTCGTCCGGTTCGCTTTCTATGGAAAGTCCGTATTCTTCGCCAAACATCAGCCGGATTCTGGAATGCACATTGATTACGCCCACACCGGAACCGTGCTTCGGAACCTTGCTGTTATCCGTCAGAATATTTTCCAGGACTTCTTCCCGCATGCCCATCCCATTGTCTTCGATGGTGATCAGAATGTCCTCGTCTTTCTTTTTTCCGCTGACGATGATCATGCCGCCATCATCCTCATCCATATTGCCGACGCCATAATAGATGGCATTTTCCAGGATGGGCTGGATCACCAGCTTTACGATACAGCAGTTTTCGATCTCTTCCTCGATTCGGAATTCTGTTTTAAACCGCTCTTTGTACCGGGCCAGCTGGATATTCATATAGCTTCTGCTGTGCTGCAGCTCATCCTTAATGGGAATGATGGTCTTACCGCGGGATAGGCTGACACGAAGTAATTTTGCCAGTTCAGAAATCATACGAACCGCTGCTTCATTTTCCTGGGCTTCCACCATCCATGTGATGGATTCCAGTGTATTATACAGAAAATGGGGGTTGATCTGGCTTTGCAGGGCATCCAGTTCACTTTTTCTTCGTTCATTTTGCTGCCGGATGATCTCGTCCATCAGTTTTTCGATCTGTTCATAGGACTTCTGCACAGAATGTCCCAGATGGCGGATCTCCGAGGAGCCGCCAATATAGATATCCGGTTTTCCTCCTGCCTCGTGAGCCTTGACGGAAGCATCCAGCTCCCGGATCGGTTTGGATATCTTCCGGGAAACCAGCTGGTTTCCCTCCAAAAGCATGACCATAAGAACCAGAACAGTAGCAAATACATAGTAACGGAAGTTCTTGTAGTTTGCCGCCTGCACACTCTCCGGCACAACACCGATCATTTTCCAGCCTGTATAGGCTACGCTGCAGACGATCACGGTCTCGTTCTGACTGTTGGAATGGATCTCATAGGTTCCGTCCTCGTATTTTGCCGTTTCCAGACTGTTTTCTTCAAATAATCCACGGTTTAATTCCGTTCCCCGGGGATGGTAGATCATTTCTCCGTCCTGACTGGTCAGATAATAGTAGATTCCGCCGGAACAGTCATTGATCTGCTTCATCACGTCCCTGATCACAGAATATTTCATATCCAGTAAAAGAATACCGGTTTCCGGTGTCTCTCCCTTGTTGACATCTACATACCTGCTCAGGGAAACTACCCATTGGTACCGATAAGAGCCGTCCTCAAACAGCTCCTGGATATGCGGTGTGGAAAAGTGTATATTTTCAATGGCATCTTCCGCATTTTTATACCATTCCTGCGTCTGCACCTTCACATTTTTCTTTTCTGCCGCCACCGGCTCCGATGCAATCAGATTTCCTTTTGGGTCATACAAAGCCAGGCTCTGAATCTTATTGGAGTTGGTCTCATAGAGCAGACTGAACTGCTCTGATAATTCCCGGCTGGATATATCAAACTGCTGGACCACGTTGTAGTTTGCCCCGTTTATAATCTGCCGGATATCCAGCAGGTCTGCATCTAACCGATCCACGGTAGCCTCTACAGTAGCTTCCGTGTTGTCCACTGCTGTTTTTTCCAATGCCAGCTTGAATCGATGGTAAAGCAGCAATCCCATTACAATGATCGTAACCAATGAAATCGCCATAAGGACAGACAGGATAATCGACTGTATGTTAAATACGATGTTCTTCCTGGAATCCGGCTTTCTTTTTCTATCTTTCATGTATTTTCCCTTTCACCTGTTCCCTATTTTCCGGAAGCTCTGTATTTGGAAGGGGAAACACCGAATTTCTTTTTGAATACATAGCTGAAGTAGTTCGCATCCTGATATCCCACTTTTTCTGCGATCTTATAGCTTTTTTCATCGGTGTTCAGCACCATTTCTTCTGCCCTGTCCATTCGGTAATCGGTAAGATAGGAGACAAAGGACTGACCGGTTTCCTTTTTAAAGATGGACGAAAAGTAAGAATTGGACACCCCAAGATCTGCGCACACATCATCCAGCGAGAGCGCCGGTTCCATATATCTGTCTTTTACGATGTTCTGCGCATCGGTGATGATCCGTCTGGAGGTACTGTTTCTGGTACTTCTCAGTTTTTCGCTGATCGCCATAGACATATTGATGATCCAGTTTGTCATAGAGCTTTCATCCAGCTGAGTCACTCTTTCGTAAAGATTCTGTACATTTCCGGAAATTTCATTGAAATCCATGGAATTATTGGCACAAAATTTGAAAAAGCCGCTGACAATCTCCATGGTGGCTGCATTCTTATGGAGCTTTTCTGTCTCTTTGATGGCTTCTTTCCGGATCTTTTCCTGATCCCCTACATGGATGGCACGAAACAGCTCCTGCATCTTTGTTTCTTCTAAGGGAACCGCCTTTTTTGACTCTTTGGGAACGATCTCTGCGATATTGATGGCTCGTTTCGTTCCGTACAGGACACGGTAGGATACCGCCTCTCTGGCTCCCTCGTAGGAAATACTGATATCGTACAGATTGTTGCAGTCTCTATTATACCATAATGATACTATTATAAAAAAGGAAAAAGAGCTCCTTCGAGCTCTTTTGAGTCAGTTCTGCAAACTATCAACGCGCCAGGGTCAATATCTCTTCCTTTTTTTATAATTCAATTATCAGGTTCACGGTCTCTCCCTCTCACAAGCTGTGCTTTCTCCGATCTTTTCCTGTCACGATGTAGTATTGCTTCTTGTTTTCATACATTTCCGCATCTGCGGCTTTCAGAAGCGACTCAAAATCCGTGTCCTTTGTGCCGCTTATCGTCGTACCGAGGGACGCGGTAGCACCCAGTTGGCTTTTTGCCGTTTCCAGTAGTTTCTGAAACGCCGGATGTGTGATGTTTGGCAGAACCGCAATGAACTCATCTCCGCCAAACCGATACACATGACGCTTTCCGAACACAGATTTCAGCGTCTGTGCGGTCTGCACAATGAATTTATCACCGGCGTCATGTCCCTTTTGGTCATTTATTTCCTTTAGGCCATTTATATCGCACATGACAACCGCCAGGGGAAAGTACTTCTCCAGCTTTTCTGTGTACGCCCAATCCAGTGCTTTTCTGTTTTTACAATCTGTGAGCTGGTCATATAATGCACTGTGCTCCAGTGCATCTGCATTATCGCGAAGTCTTATCATAAAAGAGATCATAAACTCGATCATCTCTATCAGATTCGAGATCTCATGCAGTTTCTCTTCGGGAGGATTGTCCACACCGTAAAATCCGACCATCTTGCCGTTGATTTTGATTGGCCCTGTCACAAGGGTATTGACACCCTGAGGTTTCATCCGTTCATAGATGGCTTCGCTTGTTCTTTTGCATTCTTCAATGTCATGGATGATGACATTGTTGGATTCTTGAAATTGTGCAAACCATGTTTCAATGATGCCTTCATACGGCACATCCTGCAAGTTATCTTTTTCTTTGGATACGCCCGCTTTGCACCACTCGTAGGTGTTGTCAAACGTTCCGCGGTCATTCTGTTCAAAGATGTACGCTCGATCGGCGGTCACACGCTGTCCGATATACTCCACCAGTTGATTCAGTACTTTGTCCGGATTTTCTTCTGAAGCGGCATACCGAACCATGTCCGTGAGGAATCTCTCGTAATTCAGGATTCGTTCCTGCGATTCGCGCTTGCTGACTTCCAACGTTTCCTTTTCCTTATGGTACAGGATTCTCTGGAGCTTGCTTCGCATCATCGTGGCAGTCAGAAGTATACTCAGCACCCCGTACAGAATAACATTCACTAGGTTTTTGGATAGAATTGGGTCGTGCTGCGCAAAGAAAGCAAGTCCGATATAGAGCAGCATACTGCTCAGAATCAGCCCGTTCATGACCGCCGTTCTGGCGGTAAACAGCAGCGGCGCTGTCATCATGAACACAATGTAGTTGACAGTGAGCTCCTCCGGTGTAATCAGCGTTCCCGTAATAATGCCGAACAGCAGCAGCGCGGCAAAAAAGCTGTATACAACCAGTTTTTTCCCCAAGAAGCTTCTAAGTTGACAACGAGAAATGTAAAAATAGACCAAAGAAAGGAACGTATAGACCAGATACACCCATTTATATTTTCCGATACTCGGAGAAAACACACTCACCAGCGTTATGACTCCAAAGGCAACAAGCGCCACAACAGAATACAGCCGCATGGCTTTCCAGTTTTCTTCCCATACATCCTGTTTTACTTTCTCATAATCACCACAACTAAACATAAACAACGAAACAATTTGATTCATACGTTTTTTCTCTCCAAACTCTGTTCAATTACCGCTTTGCCCGTCTCTTGACACTCCCCACAGCTAAAGCAGGGGGATTCTTGTTTCTTCCACTACTGCATTGACGAATACCTTACGGTACTGCAATGTCTTACACAGTGTCCACAAGCTATGTTTATCCTGTTCCCGTATGCCCTACGGTACAGCTTTTCATCTTTATGCAGACTGCATCTGCAGTGCTTTTTTCAGAATATTAATGCCTGCATTCGTATCCCGGTCATGAACTGCATGGCATTTCGGGCACTCCCAGATACGAATGCTCAGATTTTTTATCCGTGGATTTCTGTAGCCGCAAGAGCTGCAGGTTTGACTGCTCGGATACATCGTTGGTACTCTGTGAAGTTCATTTCCATACCAGCTGGCTTTATATTCCAGCATTTCGAAAAACTTTGCCCAGGAAACACTTGCTATGGATTTTGCCAGTTTATGGTTCCGGATCATTCCCTTCACGTTCAGATCCTCGATACAGATGGTTTGGTTTTCGCGCACCAGCATCGTTGACTGTTTCTGCAGGAAATCATTCCGCTGATTGGCTATTTTCTCATGCACTCTGGCTACCCTGAGCCGCTGCTTCCCGCGGTTATGGGAATCTTTCTGCTTCCGGGAAAGTCTGCGCTGTTCTCTTATGAGTTTTCGCATGGAGCGTTCCAGATATCTGGGATTTGATACCGTATTTCCATTACTGTCAGAATAGAATGCTTTGATTCCAACATCAATTCCAATCGTTCCTCCAGCATTTGGGCGTGGTTCCGGTTCGAAATCAACATTTAAGACTGCAAAATATTTTCCGGCCGGTGTGTACTCAATGGTTACGTGATTAATTTTTCCCACTTCCATCGACTGGCGTATTTTGACAAATCCAAGTTTCGGAAGTTTGATATATCTTCCCACAATACGGATATTATCTTTTTGATTGACCGTTCTGTATGACTGGAACCGGTTATGTTTGCTCTTGAAGGTTGGATAGGAAGCACGTTTTTGAAAGAAATTCACAAAGCTCCGGTCGAGATCCCGCAGAGACTGCTGTAAGGCAATGGAATCTGCTGCTTTCAAAAAAGCAAACTCCTCCTGTCTTTTCAGTTCGGTCAGCATGGCGGAAGTCTGGGTATATCCAATCTTCTTCCCTTCTTCATAGCTTTCCTTGCGCATGGCAAGTCCCCGGTTGTAGATCAGCCGGCAGCATCCCAGCGTCTGGTGGATGAAGTTTTTCTGTTCTCTGTTCGGGTAGATCCTGAATTTGATCCCTTTTTGCATTAGCCCATCTTATCCTTTTGTCTCTGCGATGTTTTCTGGTTTTCGATATACTGTTTTACTGCTTCCAGCGGGGCACCGCCAACGGTAGATACAAAATAGCTGTTTGTCCAGAGCGTCGGCATTTTCGTTTTGAGACAGGGAAATTCCTGTCTTAAAATTCTGGACGTATAGCCTTTGAACGATTTTACAGCTTTGTGGATTCCAAACTGAGGATCTACTTCCAGCAGCATATGAACATGGTCTGGCATGATCTCCATTTCCAGAATGTCTACAGAAAGAT
>OLVT01000531.1_pt1 | contig 40751 bp, 34 predicted proteins | sample 1673241 | NCBI WGS metagenome assembly OLVT01 (sample SAMEA3178936, study PRJEB25190) | human gut metagenome | biome: human gut; feature: human-associated habitat; material: faeces | place: Austria | collected 2013 | reverse complement strand
TAAATACATCTTCGATTAAAAAAAGTGTATCTTTTTGTGAACGGCTTAAACGGTCGAATAATCTCGGCAGATTTTGGATCAGAATTTATAAGAGCATCCTTTATTTCTCCAGATACAATAAATGCTTCGTTGAAACCTGTAAGTATGCCTCTATAAATTGATAAATTCCATTTTGAAAGTGGGGTTCCAACATTACAAATTTTTTGTTTGATGCTTTGTTCTATAGAAGATAGTATTACCCAACAGTCATCTGTATCAAATACAGTTTGAGAACTTTTTTGCTCAACATAAACGCTCTATTAAATTGAACAAAGGAGCAATAAAAATGAACTATGGGTATATACGAGTGAGTAGTGATAAACAAACTGTTGAAAATCAGAGATTTGAAATTACTAGATTTTCTAAAGAAAAAAATATTGAAATTCATGGTTGGATAGAAGAAACGATTAGTGGAACAAAAAATTACAACAAAAGAGAACTTGGAAAACTTTTAAAAAAGGTTAAGAAAGACGATTTGATAATTTGTGCGGAACTCTCGAGGCTTGGCAGAAATTTATTTATGATAATGGAAATATTAAATATTTGTATGAATAAAGAATGTAGAGTTTGGACGATAAAAGACAATTATAGGCTTGGAGATGATATTCAAAGTAAAGTGCTTGCATTTGCCTTTGGTTTATCAGCTGAAATAGAGAGAAATCTAATTAGTCAACGAACTAAAGAAGCTTTGGCAAGAAAAAAATCAGAAGGTGTAACTTTAGGAAGACCATTAGGTCGAAAATCTCGAAGAGTCAAATTATCAGGCAAAGAAGAAAAAATAAGAATAATGCTTCAAGAAGGTGTGCCACAAATAAAAATCGCAAAAAAGTTTAATGTTAATAGAAACACATTAGCTAAATTTATAAAAGAAAATTCACTAAAAACTGACCCCAAAAATCATTGAATGGTTAATTGGTGATAAAAATCTAAAAGTTTCGACTACGCACGAAGTCCGAAAGACAGTTATAAGTGTATCAGACAATAAATGAAATACAAAAACACAAAAACTGCGATATATTTACTGATAAAAGTAATATATCGCAGTTTTTTTTATTTTGGCTTTTCCGAAGTTATAAATATATAGTATATATGTGAATAGTCACAGACTAAATAAATTAAAAAGGAGGGTTGAGATGTTTAGTGGAAAAAGATTTGTTACAAGCGGGATTGCGAAGAAAGTGCCGTTGGAATTACAAGTGATAATGTGGGATATGATTGACACTATGGATGAGCAAAAGGACTATTTACAAGTATTTGACTTATCGGAAAAAAACGGAAAACAGAAGATTGTTCATTCACAAGAACAACCGGAATACATGAAGGAGTATCTGTTTGAAACAGGTACTCCTTTTTTGTGTGCAAAGATTTTTATCATAGACGATGTGACACATTCAACAATGCTATTTAATTACGAATATTAACGGAGGAAAAGAAAATGAGTGAAGAAAATAAAAATGTACGATGTGATTTATGCGGAGAAGAAGTAAGCTCCCAAAATGCAATAAGGTTTGACGGAACGATATTATGTACCGACTGTTTTAATCAGCGAGTAATGGAGTGCAGCCACTGCGGCAGAAGTATATGGCGTGATGATTCGAGGAACGGCGAGTATTGTCAAGATTGCTACGACAATCTATACGAAACATGCACCGAATGCGGTGATGACGTTTGCCGAGATGATGTGTGTTATCACAACGATGAACCGTACTGCCAAAACTGTTATGATGAAATAAATGATTCTATAATACACGACTACTATTACAAACCGGATCCGATATTTTACGGCAACGGACAACCGCATTACGGAATAGAGCTTGAAATAGATGAAGGCGGTGAATATGATGATAATGCCGAGAGAATTTTGAATATAGGTAATAAAATAAATGAGCATATTTATTGCAAACATGACGGCTCACTTGATGACGGCTTTGAAATTGTAAGCCACCCTGCAACTTTGGAATATCACACAAATACAATACCATGGAAAAAGATTTTAGACGAAGCACTTGAAATGGGATATTACAGTCATAATAGCGGAACATGCGGATTGCATGTGCATATAAACAGAGCCGCACTCGGTGAAAGCGTGGAAGAACAGGAGAACACTATTGCAAGAATTGTGTATTTCTTTGAAAAGTTTTGGGATAAGATATTGAGATTTTCTCGTCGTACCGAAACTCAAGCAGACAGGTGGGCGTCAAGATACGGTTGCAGTATGGATAATCCTAAGGAAAGCCTAAAAGGTGCAAAAACGTCTGGACTTGGACGATATACGGCAGTTAATCTTACAAATACATTTACTGTTGAACTGCGAATATTCAGAGGTACATTAAGGTACAAAACCTTTATGGCTACGTTGCAGTTTGTGGATTTGCTTTGTGAAATGGCGATAAATTTGACGGACGAGGAATTTCAGACAATGACTTGGAAAGAGTTTGCGGAAACGGTATCAGCAGATAAAGCGGAACTAAAGGAATACTTGAAGATAAGAGGATTGGAGGAATAAGATATGTGTGGATTGTATGGTGTACTGTCATATGGAAATAAGGTAAAAGACATGGCGGAAATAACAGAGGCGCTCGCTGTTGAAAGTGCGGTAAGAGGTACGGATGCAACCGGCATTGCATATAACAAGAACGGTAAACTTACCGTGTTCAAAAAAAGTAAGAGTGCATATGAAATGAGTTTTAGTGTCCCTAAAAATACAGTTGCAGTAATGGGACATACTCGTCATGCTACACAAGGGACACTAAATTTTAACGGTAATAATCACCCGTTTAAAGGTATGTGCGGCGATGAAGAATTTGCACTTGCACATAACGGTATAATCTGTAATGACAAAAAGTTAAGACGTGAGCTTAGACTGCCGTCCACAATTATTGATACCGACAGTTACATTGCGGTGCAATTAATTGAATCACAAAAGAAACTTGATTTTAAGAGCCTTAAATATATGGCTGAAAAGGTTGAGGGTAGTTTTTCATTTTCGGTGCTTGATTCGAATGATAATATTTACATAGTAAAAGGCGACAGTCCAATATCAATATTGCATTTCAAGAAAAAGCAAGTATATGTGTATGCATCAACAATATCGATACTTTGGAAAGCACTTGTTGATACGGAATTGTTTCACGACTTGAAACGTGGAGATTACGAAGATATTGAAATACAAGACGGCGAAATACTTAAAATCTCAAGTAAAGGCAAGATACAGAAAACTAAGTTTGATTTTGACGAATACGGAAGCTACGGTTACGATTGGCGAAAGGGATTTGAATATTCAAATCGCAATGAGTATGTAGACGACATAAAGAGTGTCGCACAGTATTATGGGTATGACAGCGATGAAATCGACTGTTTGCTAAATAACGGCTTTACGCCGGAGGAGGTGGAGGAAATGTTGTACGCAGATGATTTCTTGGAAGTGTAACACCAAACAACAAGTATATTGAACAGCTGCTTTTCGGCTTGGTCGAAATATGTATAACAACGCTGCTCAATTACTACAACGACAAAAGAAATGAAAGGTAGAGTAATCTACCTTTCAATTTTTTTTGATATAATCAGAGTGTAGTGTATTTGACGAAAAGAAGGAGATGATTATGATTTTAATAGGATATGCGAGAGTATCAACGATAAATCAGAACGAGGACAGGCAAATACAGGAGCTGATTAAGTATGGAGTGGAGGAACAGCGTATTTACATAGATAAGCAGAGCGGTAAGGATTTTCACAGACCGTCGTATATGAAAATGCTCAAACGACTGAAAAAGGGTGATGTGCTTGTGGTGAAAAGTATCGACCGACTTGGCAGAAATTACAGAGAAATTCAAGAGGAATGGCGAATCATAACACATAAAAGGAATGCGGATATAGTTGTGCTTGATATGCCATTGCTTGATACAACTCGAAGTAAGGACTTGCTCGGTACATTTATAGCCGACTTGGTGTTGCAACTGCTGTCGTTTGTAGCGGAAAATGAAAGAATGAATATACGCCAAAGACAAGCAGAGGGTATTGCCGCCGCAAAAAAGAGAGGTGTAAAATTCGGCAGACCGCCAATTCCGAAACCTGATAATTTTGATGAAATGTATAAGTTGTGGAAAGACAAAAAAATATCAGCCCAAACTGCGGCTGATAAATGCGGTATCTCTATTTGGGCATTTTACAGATTTGCAAATGACCATGATTTTTTGCAAAATGTATAGGTTTTGCAATCAGTAAAAATTTGTTGCATTTTATAAAACAATCATAGCATATTTGACGGTTTTTGTCAATAATCGTCATAGTTTTTGGACGATTATTCCATTTCATTTCTTTTGCAAAACCTATACTTTTCCAAAGAAGTATAAACACTTTTATGAATATATTGCAAAAAGGAGAAATAGAATATGGTTCCAAAATTCAATAGGAAAACAGAAATAGAGATAACATATGATCCATACAGAATGGAAACAACAATTAAAAAGAATGGAAGAGATATAAAAGATGATGGGAATTTTAAGAAATGTAAAAAATTCATAGATGAAAAAATTCCTTTGCAAACTTGGCTTAAAGAAATCCCAACCAGACAATGGAATGGATTTGTAAATGAATTTATAGACCCTAAAAGAAGTAATAATGTAAAAGTTGTTTTTTACGGAAGAAAAATAGATTTTGAAGACTTGAAAAGGTCTTTGGAAGTTCAAAATCAAAAACGTGAAGAAAATGCAAGAATTAAATTTGAGTATGAATTTAAACAAGTTTTGGATGATGCTCAAATAATGGCTAACATAGATAATGTAGTAAAGAAATTGAAAGAAGATTGGTTCAAACAATTAGTTGAAGAAAGAAACGGTACAACATTAAATCAAGCGTATCGTGCTTTAGATGATAATTACAATATGGCAAAAAGCAGTGAATTTGAAGTTGTGTTTGCGGGAATTTACAGCTCGGGAAAATCGACTATTTTAAATTATTTAATGCGTCATAATGTATTACCTGTAAGTTCAGAAACTTGTACAAAGTTGCGCTGTCGAATAAAACATGACAAGAATGTAGGAAACAACGTCAGATTCAGAGTATGGGATGACGGAAGAAAGATTTATGATGAAATTTTTAAAGATGACAAAAGGTGTTTAGAACAATTAGAAAAATTATCGGCAAAAAAAGAAATAGAAGTAGAAATAGGGGTTAATTTATCTCATTTGTATCCGAAAAATATAACTGATGATAAGTTTACTATTGTATTGATAGACACTCCGGGCGTAGATAGTGCACAATCACAAAAAGGTAGTGAAAATGAGCATGCAGATACGGCTTTGAAAGCTATTAATGATAAGAAGATGCCTATGGTTATAATTTGTGCTAAAGCTAATGATTACGAAAGCACTGCAATTGGTAACTTTATGGGAAATATTATAAAACGGTCTCAAAGAGAAAAAGCCGGTTTTAAAGACAGATATATATTTATGCTTAATAAAAGTGATTGCTTGACCGGAGATAAGGAATTGAAAGACCGTAAAAAAACCTTTATAGATTATCTAACAAATCCTGATAAATGGGGAGGTATAGAAGACGAAATAAAGGAAGATGCAGAAAAGTTTGTGCCTAATATTTTTTATACTTCAGCGGGTGTAGCAAGTGCAATAGAATTAGGAGTGTGTGATAAAAAAAGTGATGATATAGAACCGTATCTAAAGTCATTGCTTGATGCATACAGATTCTTTGGGTTTCGTTATGAAGATGACGATTTTTCTAAAAAACTCCCTTTTATAGAACAAGAAGATATTCCGGAATACAGAAAAAAAGAGTATATTGAACAATTTGAAGAAGCAAGAAGGAACAACGATGAAAAAGAAGCATTAAAAATTCAAAGCGGAATGCCGGCTTTTGAAAATGCAATTAAAGACTATATAGAACGATATGCTTTCCCAATAAAAGTGCGTAGCTTGCTCGAAACATTTGACGGTATATTGAAAGATGTAGATAGTTTTAATAAATCATATCTTGGTACATTAGAGAAAGTAGAAAAAGAGTTGGGGGAAAAGCAAAAAGAAAGAAAGGGGGAAGAACAAGAAAAGGATCAAAAAAAAGAACAAGAAAAAAAGCTCGAAGAGGTAAAAGAAAAGGTTCAAGAACAATTAAAGGAATTAAATAATATTGAATTTACTAAAGATAGATTGGAAGAAATAATATATGAATTCGACGAGAATATTGATGAAGATGAGATTATTAGTTTTATAAGACATAATAACCGACCGGTGGAAACGGGAGATAAGAGTAGAGAAACCGTTGAAAATGAAATTGAAGAAATGATAGATCATATAGATACGGTATTCAACAATAACTTGAAAAATGTAAATGATAATTTTGCTAATATTACTGAAGAAAATAATAAACGGTTAAGAACTATTTTTGATGTATTAAAAATCATAGTAGATGAGATAAAGCAATCGGGAATATTAAAAGATGGAAGCTATAATTTTGAAAATAGCATAACATGGAATAATATTGAAAACATCTGCTTTGATGAGTCAGTACAAAACATATACAATAATATGATTGAATATAGAGTAGAACACAAAATAGTAAACAATGACGAAAGAGATTATCTTTTAAAAAATGGAAAATGGTATCAGAAAATTTATGCTTTTGTTGCATTGAAAAAAACAAAAGTGAAGACTACTATAACACAAGGCTCGTATTCAACGGAAGAAATAAAACAATTAATAACAAAGCATGTGTCGGCCATGGAGAAAATGTGTGAAAACATGAAAGAAGAATATGAAAAGTTATTTGAAAATAGTAAAACAACAGTAGAAAATTTGGTAAATGATTTATTGACTGAAATTAGCAAATTTAAACAAGATATCTCATCTAGAAATAAATATATTAATGAATTATTAAAAAATGAAAAAAAATTAAATAAAGAAAAAGAAAAATATAATGATATTATTTGCAAAATAAAATCATTAAAAAAAATTATGGGAATTGTATTAGAAAAATAAGGGGAGAAAAGCTATGTATAAATCATTTGAAGAAGACTTATTTCGACAAGCTATTGCTAATGGTGATAAAAAAGAGTTGAAGAATATAGTAATAAATGTTATAAGGAATGACCCTACATTTTCATATGAAGAATTCCCGGATGTTATCAAAAGATTGGAAAATTCTAATTTAGATATATTTGAAGCATATCGGAAATTAGATAACGAAAATATAATTGGAGATAAATCTCAATGGGATAGAAGATATTTTACCAGATTAACAAGATATCTTAGATATAACTTTGCAAAAGAACGTTTTGAATATATCAAAAAAGTAGGAAATGTTGTTTATGCTGATTTAGCTAATTCAATAAAAGAGGAAAATAAGCACCCTTTCCAGCAAGCACCAAAGCAGAAAAAACAGAGCGAGAATCGTCCGAAACGTCGCAAGATCAATCGAAACAGAAATATAGCGATATCGATAGGTGTAGGAGCAGGAGTAATAGCTTTGGTGCTGGTAATAGCAAAGATACTCAAATAGATAACCAACATTATATGAACAGAATGGTCGATATGGGAAGGAGAGCAACTATGTCAAGTAATGATAATATAGATGAAATAAAAAAATTAGAGGAAGCAATTAAAGCTGCCGATAATATTCTTTTGAAAAAATATGTTTCAAATCTATCTTTATGTAAATGTAAAAAAGTAAATGATGATTTTGAGAAGATTGCGCCTGGAGAAAATGTTTTATTTTATCGAGTTGAAAATATTGTATATGATAAAAATGAAAATATACAAGATAAGCTTATAACGGTCTATTCAACTGTATCTTCATTAGATAATTGCGGCTTGGTTATGATACTTAATGCCGATGAAAAAGGTGTAAAGATATATTTCGGAATAGTAAACAGAACGCTCGAAGTGTGTGTGGATGAAAATAATAAGGAAGGGAAGGTAGGTAATGAAGATACATTAAATAATAATGGAAATGCATTGGAAAATTCTTTTAAAGGTAATTTTCCGGGAATTACTATTAAGCCAGTGAATAAGGGTGAAGGACGTAATACAATAGAAACAGCGATGGAAAACGCCAATATTATCGCATCTGTCAGCAGTATTCCGGCATTAAGAAATTCGAATGAGCATAAAAATATTGAATTTATACAAGGTATAGAAAAATTAATAGAAAGTATGCGTGGAAAATCTTATTCGGCAATAATAATTGCCGATGCTGTAAGTAATGATGAAATTGAAGAAATGTGTGCGGAATATGAAAATATTTATTCACAACTTTCACCATTTAAAGCTTCTGACCAAACCATAAGTAAGCAAGAGGGTACCAATACTTCCGAAAGCATTATAAAAGGTACAACCGAAACAATAAATGAAATGTTGACAAAATCAACAAGTCATGGTACCAATTCATCTGAAACAAAAACAAAAGGTGCTGGAGGTGGATTAGGAGGCGGAATAGGCATAAAACAATTGATATTTATTAATGCTAATATAAATAGGTTTATGAGTAATTCAAAATCTAATGGTACAAGTGACGCCAAAATCGACTCCAAATCCAATGGAACAGCAAAGTCTGTAAGTGAACAGAATTCAACTTCAAGCGGTAAATCAACATCGGAAAGCAATTCTGTCAGAATAACATTCGAAAATCGTTCGGTAAAAACTTTGATGGACCGTGTTGATGAACAAATTAAACGATTAAGAAGTTGTGAAGATTTCGGAATGTTTGATACTTGTGCATATTTTACATCAGCTGATTATGATGTTGCAGCAGCGGCGGCAAGTGTGTTTAAATCGGTAACACGCGGAGAAAATTCGTCTGTCGAATCATCAGCGGTTAATATTTGGAGTGAAGATGATAAAGTTAAAGAAATAAAGAAATATTTGTTACGTTTATATCATCCGGAATTTGAGTATAAAATTGGTGATGAAACATATTCTGTAAAACCGTCTTTGTTGATGAGCGGAAAGGAATTAGCTTTTGAAATGTCTTTACCTAAAAAGTCGGTTCCCGGAATACCGGTGATTGAATGTACCGAATTTGGCAGAGAAGTTACTTCGTTGGATTCAAAATACGGAAATTATCAATCTGTTGAATTAGGTAAGATTTATCATATGCATGATGTTGATAAAAACACACCGGTAAAACTTGATGTTCAAAGCTTGGCATCACATACATTTATAACCGGTTCAACGGGCGCAGGTAAATCGAATACGATATATCAACTGTTAAATGAATTAAGTAAGCAAGGAATAAAAACAGAAAATCAAAACGGTACAGAACAACAAAAAATTAAGTTTATGGTTATTGAACCTGCAAAAGGTGAATACAAAGATGTATTTGGAAAGCAAAACGGTACTAAAGTATTTGGAACTAATCCTAAATTAATGTCGCTATTGAGAATAAATCCTTTTAAATTTCCAAAAACAATTCACATCTATGAACATTTAGACAGATTAGTTGAAATATTTAATGTTTGTTGGCCTATGTATGCCGCTATGCCTGCTGTTTTAAAAGCAGCTATGGAAAATGCATATCGAAGTGCAGGATGGAATCTTGTGAAATCAGAAAATAAGTACGGCGATATTTTCCCAAGCTTTATAGATGTGGCTATTGAGGTAGAAAAGTACATAAATAAAAGTGAATATTCAGATGAAAATAAGAGCAATTACAAAGGTTCTTTACTTACAAGATTGGAGTCACTTACAAATGGCATTAACGGTATGATTTTTTCATCGGATGATTTAAGTGATAAGGAATTGTTTGATGAAAATGTTATTGTCGATTTAAGCAGAGTCGGCTCGACAGAAACTAAGGCTTTAATAATGGGAATTCTTGTTTTGAAATTGCAGGAGTATAGAATGACACAATCAGATTCTAATAATTCTCCTTTAAAACACGTTACTGTTTTGGAAGAAGCACATAATCTGCTAAAGCGTACATCAACAGAACAAAATTCCGAATCGGCAAATCTTTTGGGAAAATCCGTTGAAATGCTTACAAATGCTATTGCAGAAATGAGAACTTACGGTGAAGGATTCATAATAGCAGACCAATCACCGGGCTTGTTAGATTTGGCGGTAATCAGAAATACGAATACAAAAATAATTATGAGACTTCCGGAATTCTCGGATAGAGAACTTGTCGGTAAGGCGGCAAGTCTCAACGATGACCAAATTTCAGAATTAGCAAGACTTCCGAGAGGTGTAGCTGCTGTATATCAGAATGAATGGATAGGTCCGATTTTATGTCAAGTAAATAAAGGTCCGGAAGGACAAAAGTATAAATTAGATAAAAAACAAGTGTTGAGTTATAATAAAAATATTTTATTCGACTTATTAGGCTCAATATCAAAATCTGAAATGGATAAGGAAAAAGTTGATTCATTAAAAGCCGAACTGTTGAAATCAACAGTTTCTGCCGATGTAAAGGTTAAATTGTTGGAATATTTGAATTCAAATGTTTCTGCACAGAAGATTAACGCATTGACTTCTGCTGTTTTTGATTATTTTAAAAATACGAAAATTACTTTGGACAAGACTATCGACGGAGAAGATATATATGAATTAAAAGCTGATATTATTACAAATCTGGAGCCATCAATTATAGAATATGATGACGAACAAATAAATTTAATAATTACACTTATTATTAATGAATATATTAACCGTTACCATATTGATTACCCGATATGGCAAGAATTCGTGATTAAAGTGGCGAAGGAGGAAGTAAAATGAGCTTTGAAAAAATAGCAAGTCCTGAAATAAAAAAACAATTTGATATTGACAAACCTAAAAATGAATTAAGAAATAATTCTTTGAAAAAGAATGGATTTGAAATGCAAGGAATATTTTCTGACATATACAAGAATTATGGAGTTACAAACGATACTAAAGGAAGTAGAGAAATAAATGGCAAGTCAAATTCAGGAGAAAGATTTGATAAAAATGTAAATCAAATGTCTGATAAAGAATTGTATAAAGAACTTGGATTAAAAAATGAGGATAGAGAAAAAATAAAAAAGGAAAACGGTGTAGAGAATGAGGGAACTTATACTGATTTGAAAACCGGTAAAGAGTATGCGTCTTTTGCTCATTGGCTTAGAGCAAAATATATATACGGAAAAAGAATGGAATCTGCCGCAAATGATTACTGGAAAAGAAAAGCAGACAGAGAATGGGCGATTTTTAAAAATGCTGAAAAAGACGGAATCAGCGATGATGAAAAGAGCAAACATTATCATGAATCTCAGCGTTATTATGATAAGATGAAAGAATGCAATGAAAAAGCGGATTTGGTAGCAGATACAATCTTTAAAAAGTAAGGGCAACAAACAAAATATTTTAAATTTCATAAGACTACGGTACTGCCGTAGTCTTATTTTTATGGAGGCGAAGTTATGAAGAATTACAAATTTGGATATGCGAGAGTATCTACGGAGGAGCAGGTACTTGACAGACAGATTGATATGTTATCGGAGTATGGTGTTAATCAGATATACAGTGAGAAGATGACTGGCACGAAACGTAATCGTCCGGAGCTTGAGAAAATGCTTGACAGATTATCGGAGGGAGATACTGTTGTGATAGAATCACTTTCAAGGTTAGGTCGTTCGACAAAAGATTTGATTGAACTTATGGAGTTATTCAATAAGAAGAAAGTCAATCTTGTTTCACTTAAAGAAAACATAGACACAACCACAGCAACCGGTAAGCTATTGTTTACATTAATAAGTGCAATAAGTCAGTTTGAACGTGACTGTATTGCAGACAGAACAAGAGAAGGACTTTCCGCCGCTCGTGCGAGAGGACGAAAAGGCGGCAGACCGCCGATAAGCAGTGAATTGATTGACAAGGCAAAACGATTATACGATACAAAGGAATATACCATGTCTGAAATCGAAGAACTTACCGGAGTGAAACGTGCTACTTTATATCGGCATTTAAAAAAGTAAAAATGAGTATGATATTTTCATAAAGGTAGGTTTTTGAGAGGTTGATTTTGAGATGAGTTTTGATACAGATTTCAAAGTTTTGCAATGGGTTTATGATACAATTTCAAAATGTATCATAAACGATGGTTTTATATATGACTATTAATCAAGTCATTAATCAACAAAATGATTGATGATTTGATTTTTGATTGATGGAATGATATAATCAAATCAAGAGGTGAGAGCATTGACAAACAACCGTCGTTTGAAATAAATGTATCATGGCAGATGTAATAGAGATTGCGGAGCTTGTAGGCAGAGAAAGTGTTACAGATAAAATATCGATGAATTCTACACCGCAACAAACAGAATACAAACCAATATATTCATCACTTGCGATAGAACAAAATACTCTTGATATCTATTTTTGTCGGATAAATATATACGATAACAAAAGAAAGGTGTATAAATATGAATTTAGAAGAAGTTTTTCCGAGGGCATATATAGAAGAAAAGGAATATACAATTGAAAAGATAGAAAGATTGTTGGGGGATAATAATGAGGTATTGTTAAATTATGATAATGGTGATTACCTAGATGATATAGAACATATTTTCGAAATTATAAAAAATACTGTATCAACAGTATTAAAAATAGCAATGAGACCATTTATGTTTAAACATAAAGTTAAAAGCGTCAAAGAATTATTAAATTTGTATCATTATGATTTTAAAATATTAGAAATCATAACATTATTTAAAACACTTGACGATATGAAAGATCAATTTACACAAACATCTGTATACAGCATCATAAATAATTATGAACAACAGTATCAAAGGAATAGCGATGTGAAAATTGATGCAAAAGAAAAACGTATAAAAAAATTACATAAAGAAAATAAAAGTCGTAATGATGAACATCTTAAATATTTTGGTTATTCAAATGAAATGGAAATGAAAGAAAAGGTGAAAGATATTGATTATTATAATTTTCTTTCAGATAATAAAAAAATAGGGAATTTTTTGTATTATGATACAAAAGCGATTAATAAAGATATGATAGAGACTTTTATTAAAGGTTATGATGAAATAGAAAAAGAGGCAGATATTAATAGATTTAAATTAGACTTTTTTCTGGAGAGAGATTCCAAGATAAATGTTATGGCTGCTTGGGCATTTGCTATTGCTAATTTAAAAAATGTAGATGAAACTGTAATAAGTAGCAGAAAAAACGATGTGAAAAAATTGCATTGTTATAATCCTTTAAAAAATGAACTTGATATTTTATATTATTCACACCAAATTGAAGATAAAGCGTGCAAAGATGTTTATCAAGTCCTTTTTGATGTAAAAGGTAGAACTATTGAAACTGGACTTTATATTGGCGAAGACATAAATAAAGTAATATCTAACCCACTATTAAATATACTCAAGTTGAATGATATAGTTTTTGGACTTGAAAAAATTTGCAAATTATGGGGGTTAGGGTTTGAAAAAATAAACGAAACAATACAATGGATAAATGAATTAGATGTAATTTCAGAATACACAAAATGCTGTGTATCAATTATCTTTGCAAATATGTTTATAAATAACAAATTTAATATAAATGCGAAATATAAAAAAAGAGAATGCAACTATTTGAACAGAGAAATTTCTGAGTATATAGATGAGATTATGTATAGTAATAGCTCTTGCGAATATTTTGATAAATCTTTTGGATATATGAAAGATGGAGAATATCATATGATAAAAAGAATGCAGAACTATCGATCTGTGATAAAATACCTAAATAGGATATATGTAAATAAGTGATTATTTGTATAGTTTTAAATAAAATGCATTTTTATACCCTTAAAAATGAAGTGTTTCAATGATATTATAATGGCAGGATATGAGTCCTGCCATTTTCATTTGTTGAAAATAAGGTCAATTATCCTTATATTAAATATTTAAGGAGGCAGTTAAAATGCAAGATGAAAAACTAAATAATAATCAAAATGTTATGACAGACAAGAATGGACGTTACATTATTAAATCGTCATTGGAGAGGCAAAGTGAGTTTGGAAAAGACAAAGTCACTATGGATGAAACAACTAAATCAAAGGAAACTGTAACAAATTTGGCAGACTGTGCAATTAAAAAGAGCGACAAGCCTTACGGATTACAACGTGACGCTGACGGCAGAATCATCATAAAGTCATCCGGGGCAATCAGAGAGGATGTCAAGTCGAATCAGCAGGATGAAATTTCAGAATCCACTAAACAGTGGTTTGAAATGATTGGTGACTTTGGTGAAACGGAAAAGTCACATTCCGAGAAGTCAAAAACTAAACACAAAAGCTCCAAGCGTTTCAAAGACCATGCTTTGAAACGTCGAAAGGTTGAGCAAATTGCACGCAAGGTCGATAGGCTGAAAGAGGAGGCTTTAAAGGGTGCCAGACCGAACGTTTCATCAATTATAAGTGAACTATTTAGCGCAAGTAATTTTATTGCAAGCTATCAAGATGAAGTATACTACTACGACAAGGCACATGGGTGCTTTGTAAAACGTGAAGCATCATATGTTAAACGTGATATGATGGACCAATTTTCTGATGATGAAAGGCTTGTTGTTTCGGCTGATAACGTCAACAAAGCATACAAACATCTACTGTTGAACCCTGATATTCAAAGGGATTTGACGCAAAAGATAAATTTGCCGCTGATTAATTGTGAGAACGGTGTCTACAATTTGGAAACCGGTGAGCTTGAAAAACACTCTCCGCAGTTTGGATTTACATCATATATTCAAGCAAAATATGATAAAAACGCCAAAGGCAAAGTATTCAAGCGATTTTTAAAAGATATTACAGCAGGTAATAAAGATAGCATTCAATTCTTGCAAGAAGTGATCGGCTACCTACTTTCAACATATGTTTGGGCGAAAAAGGCATTTATCTTCTATGGTGTACCGAATTCAGGAAAATCTGTACTTCTAAATGTAATCGGTAAAATTATTGGAAAGGAAAATGTGAGCAATGTCGCTTTGCAACAATTATCGGATTCATGCCATGTTGCACAATTAAAGGACGCAACAGTTAATATCGCATCAGATTTACCGCAAGCACCTATTAAGGATATCGGAGTTTTTAAGAGTGTTGTATCAAGTTTGGATGTGATTGAAACCAAGGAATTGTACAAAAACCCAACCAGTCAGCCATGTTATTGCAAGCTTGCATTCGGAACAAATCAATTTGTACCTCTTAATCGACTTGATGCCAACAATGCTGCAGCATTTTTTGAACGACTTATTATTGTTCCGTTCACAAAATCAATTCCGGAAGGGCAAAGAAATTTAAGCCTTGCTGAGGACCTTTTCAAAGAGCGTGATTATATTTTAACGTGGGCAATCAAAGGTTTAAAACGATTAGTTGAAAACAACTTTGTATTTAGCCTGACTAAAGAGTCGAAAGATGTTTTGTTATTGTATAAATCACGTTATTGCCCGGAACAGGTGTTTTTTGAAAAATATCTTGAATTTAAGGAAGATTCGCTTATATCAAGAGTAGAAGTGCAAAAGCGTTATGAGGAATTCGCATACAAAAGGAACATAAATGTTAAGTCGCATGACATACTGAACTATATCACGTTGAACTATTCACAGGTCAAGTTAGAACGTAAACGAATTAACGGTTCTAAAAATCCGATTGCTGCTTATGAAGGTTTAGCTTTTACAAAGTAAAACTTGTGTCGCTGTGCCGAAATTTTTCACAAAAGTTTTTATAATATATCTATATTATATCATGCCTTAAAAATTTTTCAAGTTTTTTCGGCACAGCGGCACATATAACATTGAATTCAATTCATACCATTTTATAGGGGGTGATACTATGCATGTTAAAATCAAACCGCCAAAGAGTAAGCAAATACTTGAATCGGAATTATTAAAGATACTTTCGAGGAAGCCGATTAAACGCAGATAATATACATAATGAAAGTGGAAGGGAGGTGCGGTAGAATGAGAATGGCGGCATATTGTCGTGTCAGTACAGAGAAAGAGGAGCAATTATCTTCTCTTGAAAATCAGCGAGAATTTTTCGAGCAGTACGCCGATAAAGAGGGCGATACGTTGGTGAAAATATACGCTGACGAGGGTATCAGCGGAAAAAGCATGAACAAGCGTGAAGCGTTTACTCAGCTTTTGGAAGATTCCAAAACGGGAGCATTTGACTATGTTGCGGTAAAAGACATAAGCCGATTTGCCCGTAACACATCTGATTTCTTATACGGTATCCGCACCTTACGTTCCAACGGTGTTGATGTCAGATTTTTGTCAAATAATCAGACGGTTATAGGTGAAAGTGAATTTGTTTTGACGGTGTTTGCCGCACTTGCGCAAGAGGAAAGTTCTAACTTGTCCAAGCGTGTAATTTTCGGTAAACGTCAAAATGCGAAGAAAGGTCGTGTCCCGAATGTGGTTTACGGCTACAACAAAATAGATACATATACACTTGAAATTAATGAGCAGGAAAGATATATTGTACAGTTAATGTTTAAGTGGTATATAGAGGGGGAAGGCACGAGGCGGATAGCCATTAAATTAAATGAAATGGCTATCCCGACAAAAAAGCAAGCTAAATGGGTTCCGAAAACCATACGCAGAATTTTGCAAAATCCGATATATATAGGTAAGATTATAAATAATAAGAGTGTTACAAAGGATTTTCTTTCGGGAACAAGAGAAGCAATTTCGCCGGAGGAATGGTACATACATGAACGTCCCGAACTCAGAATAATCAGCGATGATGATTTTGAGCTTGTTCAGCAGAAAATTAAAGAAAGACAAGAGCAATATAAAAATGACAATCCCGGTAACAGATTCTCAAATCGACACTTGTTTTCAAATTTGATTAAATGCGGCGAGTGCGGCAAAAGCTTTACCGCAAAGGTGTATCAATGGAAAAACCGTTATGTGAGATACCGTTGTTGTGTGCATAACAATAACGGTAATGCTCATTGTACAAACAGTGTCACGGTTGATGAGCAGGAACTGCTTAATGAAGTCAAATCATATCTGCTTACGGCAATAGAAGATAAAAAAGCGTTTGCGGATAAGCTGATGAAACAATATCAAGCACAAACAACAAATGTTGATGTGTCAAAATTGATTGATACAAGACAGTCGCTTGAAAAACGTCGGAGCAAATTTAAAGAAATGTTTGCGGCGGATATTATCACTATGGACGAACTCAAAAAAGAAATGTCTGCTATTGATGAGGGTATGCGAAGTATTGATGAGGAATTAAAAGTTTATGATGAAATTCAGAAAAAAGCCACGCATATTGATGATATTCATAAGGATATTGAGCAAATTCTCATGCAGAACGAATATACAAATGACGATATGCGGCGGATAATTGAAAAGATAGTTGTGTATCCTGATAAGTCGGTGGAGATATTTATGAAGTAAAATATAACGTTGATAAAGGTAAAAAATTGTGTTATACTTAAATTATACAATACGGGAGGCGAGAATATGTTACTGACAAACGGTAAAAAAAGAATACCAATAGGCTATGAAGATTTCAAACAGCTTATAGACAGCGGCTTTTATTATGTTGATAAGTCAATGCTTATCTATGAACTTCTGCATAGCGGCGGACAGAATAACTTAATAACTCGCCCAAGACGTTTTGGAAAAACGCTGAATTTCAGTATGCTTAAATATTTCTTCGATATAAATGAAAAAGATAATGCTTATCTTTTTGACGGACTGAAAATATCGGAGCATTATGAAGAATTGGCTATGTACAGAAATACTCACCCTGTTATTACGTTGTCTTTGAAGTGTGCGAAGCAAGGTGATTACGACAAGGCGATTTACAGTCTACGACATGAAATTCAATACCAATTCAAAAAATACAGCGATGTATTGAAAAGTGAAAAAATAGATGTGAACGACAGAAAAAGAGCAGAAGAAATAATGGCAAAGGATGTGCCGGATACTGTTTTAGGTGATTCAATAAAGCTTTTGTGCTTATGTCTAAAACAGTATTACGGTGTAAATACGATTATTCTTATTGATGAATATGATGTCCCGCTTGAGGACGCATATTTTTCGGGATATTATGATAAAATGGTTCAATTTATTCGTTCATTGTTTGAATCGGCTTTGAAAACAAATCCTGCATTGGAGTTTTCTGTGATGACAGGTTGTCTTAGAATATCAAAAGAAAGTATTTTTACCGGACTTAATAATTTTGCGGTAAATTCAATACTTTCAAATAAATATTCCGAAAGTTTCGGATTTGTGCAATCTGAAGTAGACGAATTGATGGAATATTATAATATAGAAGAAAAATCACAACTCATGAAAAAATGGTATGACGGATATTTGTTCGGAAAATCAGAAGTATATAATCCATGGAGCGTACTTAACCAAACAAAAGAGTGGTTTGATGATAAAGATATATTGGCAATGCCATGGTGGGCGAATACAAGTTCAAATAATATTATCAGAACATTAATCGGTCAAGCAGATGATGAAACAAAGGGTATTATTGAAAATTTAATTCATGGCGGAAGCGTAGAAACTGTATTAAAAGAAACAGTAACGTACGGTGATTTGACTGAAAATAATGAAAATATATGGAGCTTTCTGTTCTTTACCGGCTATCTTAAAATCAAAGAGATAGTCAAAACAGGTGAATTGACGGGCGAGCCTACAATCTATTCACTTGTCATTCCTAATCTTGAAATAAAAAGCTGTTATACAGATATAATAATTCAATATTTTGAAATATATAAAAAGGCAATTAATAAAGATAATTTGTATAAAGCTTTGCTCGGACGTAATGCACAAGACTTTGCGGAGCAAATAACTGATTTGTTGAGAAAAACTATAAGCTATTATGACAGTACGGAATCATTTTATCATGGCTTAATATCAGGATTGCTGTCGGGTAATGTGTACTATAAGGTAGAATCGAATCGTGAAACCGGTGACGGACGCAGCGATTTGGTTTTGTATCAGCAAGATGTGGCACAAAATGCAGTGATTTTAGAATTTAAAGTGTGCGGTAAAAATGAAACGGCAGATGATGCCGCAAAACGTGCATTAAAACAAATAAATGACCGTGACTATGCATCAAAAGCAAGGGAAGACGGTTACAAAAATATTATCAAATACGGAGTGGCGTTTAAAGGTAAAATGTGCTATGCGATTGTGGAATAATAGGATGATCTTATGATGAAGGAGGAATTCTATTTGACAAAGAAAAAAGATGAAATAACTATTCGTTCAAGTGCGGCAGAATATCTGACTTATATTGCATCGGTAGGAGACCAAGCGGATAGTATTGAGATGCGTTACGAAGATGAGAATATATGGTTGACACAAAAAATGATGGCAACATTATATGATGTAGATGTTCGCACAATAAACTATCACATAAAAAAGATTTTTAGTGATAGTGAATTGCAGGAAAATTCAGTTATCCAAAAATTTCGGATAACTGCTGCAGACGGAAAAGCTTATAATACAAATCACTACTCATTAGAGATGATTATAGCAGTAGGATTTAAGGTTAATTCTGAACGTGCCGTACAGTTTAGAAAATGGGTTAATCAAATAGCAAAAGATTACACTATCAAAGGCTGGGTTATGGATGATGAAAGGTTAAAGCGTGGAACATACCTAACCGAGAAGTATTTTGATGAACAGTTAGAACGTATTCGTGAAATCCGAGCAAGCGAAAGAAAGTTTTATCAGAAAATCACTGACCTGTATGCAACGGCGATAGATTATGATAGAAATTCGGCAACAACCAAGAGGTTTTATGCAACAGTTCAGAATAAAATGCATTATGCCGTTCATGGACATACAGCGGCTGAATTGATTGTAGAAAGGGCAGACCATACAAAAGAGCATATGGGATTAACTACATGGGCAGATTCACCGAATGGAAAGATTAAGAAAAGCGATGTTATAATTGCCAAGAATTATTTGAGTCAAGATGAGATGAGGCAATTAAATCGTATGGTTACGGCATACTTAGATTTTGCAGAAAGTATGACATTAAGACATATTCCGCTGACAATGCAAGATTGGGAGAAACGTCTTAATAGTTTCATTGAAATGTTTGAGTATGGAATTTTAAAGGACGCAGGTAAAGTGTCTGCTGAGATTGCAAAACTTCATGCAGAAACTGAATTTGAAAAGTATAGAATCATTCAGGATAGATTATTTATGTCGGATTATGATAAATATTTATTGGAATTAGAGGAAAATGCCAAAAAATAGTTTCATGAGAGATAAAATAAATATTTAAGGATATATTCTGGCGGTAAAATGAAATTTATGAGTATGATCATTACTGATAAAGAAGAATTCATAAGTAAAAGAGGATAATACCTATCAAGATAAAGTGGAAAAAATGTGAAATACAAAACGCAGAAAGAAGAAGTTATGGTAGTTAAAGATTTATTAATGCAGTGTTTGACTGATGATATTATAAAGGCTGTATGGAAAAAAGGATATGAAAATGTGAATATTGACAAGGTGTATAATTCATATTTGCCTCTTATTACAGAATTAAAAAATCGTATCCCGAATATAAGCGATTATGTTATATTAGGGATTGATTGGATAAATTTTGGTGAGCCTATGCCAGACTGCGTATTATATAATATAAACGAAATCAAAAACGAATTTAAAATAAATGATAAATTCGAGAAAATATCAGATGTCAATATATTAAGTGATTCAGAGATTGAGGAGCTGATAGATGATTATAAGCATCCGGATTCCTATGGTTATGAATATGAACCATGGGATAATATTCTTGGTTTTCAAATCGATGAAAATAACGCTGAGAAATTTGGCAAGACAAGACTGTTGGCAAATATATTATACGAAATGACGTTTTTCGGATTTAGCGAAGAAAATATTGACAAAGAACGCAAGATTCTGGATCAGCGAACTAAAGAAATGGATGATATATTGAAATTACCAAAAGAGGAACAGGAAAAGTATTTTATTCCGTGGGAAACGTTAAAAAAGGATTTGGAAATCGAGGATGATTCTCCTGAGGAAGAATTGCATAAAAGGAAAGAAATGAACAGAGAAATACTATATAATAACTTGCAGACTTACAATGTATTAAAAGAATATATCCACACGCACACTCTTTAAAGGTAAAATGTGCTATGCCGTTGTGGAGTGATAGTAAATTATAAAAAGACTTGTTGTGATTCTTCGAGTGAGAGGTTGTGGAGATAAGAGTATAAGAACGCAGATGTATGACACCTTGTGGAATGCAGGGTGTTTTTTGTATAGTGTGATGTATATTTTGTATAAAATTTGTAGGGTATACAAATTGAAAATTGTGACAATTTGTGTTATAATAAAATTATTTTATACGAAGGGAATGAATGCATTTGCCAAAACAATCTACACTTGAAATTCAGAATAAAATTAAAGCTCTTGGAGAGCAGTTAGGATTTATATCGGTTATTGAGGAACGCATACACGAGCGTGAAACGTATGCACCGATATATGATGCGGTGTGGTATATGGATCTGACAGAGTATTTTGATTTAGACAGCTTAAAACCGTTGTTTAAGCATAATCCCAAATTGCTTGACAGAATAAAAAAACTGCCTTTTGCAGGATTTGAAGTTGAAGGAGCAAGTACCTCAAGTAAAAATCAAATCGGTAATTTTGCCAATTTGATAAGTGGACCGTTTCTGTATCGTTTTGTTATAGTAAATAACAGTGAAGCGAACGGAGAAAACGACACATACAGACGTGGAATAAAGCTTAATTCATACATACAGGACAGTTTTGGATTTTCAAACACGTTTTTCCTTGATCGTGTGCAGCTGTATGAAAGTCTTGCAAGCTTTACACCGACAGATAACAGCCCTCGTTTATCGGGGATGTTTGACAGACAGCGCGGCACATATGGCGGTGAAACGTCGTCAGTACCGCTGTATAATCTGATTACGGAATTCCTTGCAGGAACAGGACTGGATATTAAGCAGAATTATCAGCCTGATGAACTGAATACAAAATATGCTTTGTTAAAAATGTGCAACGCATCAGATTTGCCCGAAAAGGCATTGTTTTATCTTCATAATATATTTTATAACGAACCACAGACCTATGAAATAAAGAAGTCAAAAAACGCAAAAAACAGTGTCTACATACCAAGACTTGATGTTGTTCTTGGATTTTATGCACCGCTGGGATTTCAGGAATGGCTACTGCATTTGGCAGATTCACTGCGGAATGACTGCGTGCATTATCCTGTACTGTATTCATTAAAGTATATAACCAATGATTTGTTTATACCGCTTATAAGCATTGAAATTGAAACGTCAAAAAGTAAGCATATGAACGGAGGAATATGCAATATGTCAAAATATTCATACTGCGGTATTCTTGTATCGGCAGATGAATCGCACGGGCATATTGAATTTCTCAAGAAACATCTGGGAATAGAAAATGTGACGAGTATATGTAAGGAGGAATTGTTGTGAGAATAGGATTATATCTTGAAGATTACAGAAATTGCAGTGATGAAGTCGTTAATGAAGCTCTGAGCAGCGCAAAAGATGCGGAACTTGATTTATTTGTTTTCCCTGAGGGATGTTATATTCCGAATGATGATGATTTTTGGGAGACTGACATTTTTGATGAAAATGAAAATGATGGAATCTTTGATCATGCACTTGATATAAGCGAGGATATAGGCTGCGCTGTTATTATAGGTGCTAAGGATATAAACGGATATATATACGATATTTATGCAAATGCGTTTGCAGAAGGTGACGAAACAGAAATATTGATATATGCAAAGCATACGATGACAGATAATTCGCCGCTGGAATTTGACAATTATAATGAGAATATTGATGGGTTTCTTAAACCGATACTGCTTAAATCGAAAAAAATAGGTATGACAATCTGCTACGACTGTAATCACGCACTTTTCAGCAGAGCTTACGGTAAGCAGAATGTTGATATAATTATCAATACAACAGGCGGTAACGTGGTGTACGATAAGTGGTATCGTTATAACAGAGTACGTGCAATGGAAAACAACTGTTTCTCGTTATGCACTATGGGGTACAATGAAAGTAGAAAAGAGAATTCGTATACATACGGCTTTACTCCAAAAGGCAGTCTTATGGAACCAAAGTATATTTATGAAGGAAGCAGAATAGGAAATATCGCGGTATATGACACCGATGACGTCAATGATGAATATGAGGAATGTTATAATCTTTATCAGGCGGAATCGGATAACGCAAAAGGTGAAATGACGATTAATCCCGATGAATTTATGAATATGGCAAAAGATGAGGTATACTCGTATAATCGGGATGGCATAGCGTACATTATAGTGAAGAACAACGATATTATGCTTGCAGAAAAAATACTGAAGGAAATGTATGATACGAAAAATGTAGGTATGAGATATATGATTGTTAACGTATGGGACAAGCTTGATAAGTATTATTATGAAACGGTGCTTGACGATGTACTTAGAGTACGTTCTATGGAGAATTTCTGTGCTGTTATGCTTGTTTCACCCGAAATGACAAAATGCTTTCAGTGCGGTGATAACAGAACGTCGCAAGTAATACGAAAAATTGACGGCAGATATCGCCTTGACCTCAGAAGAATGGGTGGACCAAACGTTATATGGAAGAACAAAGTTGGCATGCGAGCGGCATGGAGGCGCGGATATGAGTGGTTGCTGGATTACTTGAATAAAATTTAGTATGTATACATTATATATAATATTTGAACAACTATAATAAATTTAACACCTTGCAGTTCAAAAATGCAGGGCGTTTTCATAATACAAAAAAGACTTGTTGTGAGAAGAATCACAACAAGTCTTTTAACATATCTATTCTTTTTGAAATTGCGTAGCATATATTTTCACAACGTGTTTCATCAATGTATTTTGATGAGCTTAAAATTTTTTTGCAGTCATTTTCAAAGCCGTTGAGTTTTTGGAAATCAAGCCGAATTAAATCAGTTACAAATTCAATTTGCTTAGCGTGAGAAGTGGCAAACGGCTTGCTTTCGTCATATTTTATCGGTTTTATATTTTTTGCAATCTGATTAAACCATAGGCTTGTTCCACAATCAAATAGAGGTGCAAAGCCAATCCATTCAAGAGTATTTGCATTTCGTATTACGCCGAAGTTGCGAAAATGACGGTCGCTGTTGGCGATAATGTAGTCAACGGCAAGCATATAATTAAGAAACTTTTCTGTATTTGCAATTCCTTGTATTTCACAACATCTTTTGAAATGCTCGTATGATGATATATTTTTCTCTTTAGGTAGAGTTTCATATATGCTATAAGCACTTATAAGCTCCGTTTGAGGTGTGATAAAATTTTCGCAAACCGATAAAGGTTGTTCATCATCAAAAATTAAATCATAATCTACAAACGGCATATAGTTTAATCTGCTTTGCAGAATTGACGCTATTTTTTCATTAAGAGGTTCTTGGAAAAACGGTGCGCTGCCTGATTTTATAAGACAACGTTTTCCGTCTATAATTGTCCATTTCTTTTTGAGCCATCCATCCGAAGTATTGTCGGGTGATATAAGCGAAAAACTGTCACTTTCGGTTGGAGTACCGAATAACGCATTGCCGACATCTTCACTAAAATCATTATCGAAAAAGTTGATGTCTTTCCATTGTAAATTTACATCGTTCGGTTTAAACCAATATTGGTCGGATAAACTCAAACCGTAACATTTTAAAATCAATTCGTCTTGGTGTGTAACACCGATTATATCAAGTGCATTTGCAAGCCCTTGTCTGCTCGCAGGAATAGAACGTCCTTTATACCATTTGTTAAACTTTCTGAGATTGATTTTTTCATTTTCTGAAAGACCAAGAGGTATGTGTTCGGGATTATATATTTTGCTTACATTTTCAATAGAAAAACTTGCGTCGGATATTTCAATTTCACAGACGGGTATATCTTTGTGCATTAAAATGTATTTCATAAAATCCCTCCTTTTATCAATCAGATAGCTATATTATAGAATGAAATACTTGATTTGTCAATTACGGTTAGACTTGATTTTATAGGGATAATATGATATATTTAGACTATAATAAATTAGGTAAAAAATTGACCTTGCATTTTGTGGTCCGTGGTAGAGGTGGTAGACCCGATAACATTGGGTGCAAAGCTTGTTGATGTACGTGACAGAAAATCTTGTTGCTGTGATGATGATTTCGATTTGGCGTCTGTGCCTGCGTCGGTTTGCAGAGTGTTTGACGATCAGTTCGTAACAGGCAATGAGGCAAAACGTGTGTTCGTATCTTTGGGTATTTTCTCCATAATTAAAATCGAACGCCACGTTCAACTTCTTATCCCGTCATATGACTTCTGTATCCCTCAAAAAGAATGTGTAGGGGCAACGGATGACAATCCTTGTGACTTATTTGAGAGAATAGACTTCCCGGTTGACGAATTCTTCCCGCCTGAGAGGGGCGAATTCTTGGAATGTGATCAAGATGACATATCCGAGCCGGAAGATGACAGTGACTGTGGATGTCGAAGATAAATCAGTACAAAAACCTCCTGTGATTATACAGGAGGTTTTGCTGTATTATGAAAAACAGACAGTTCCGAGGTTCAGTGCAGCTTTAGCGGTGAAAAATAAAACTCCTTTTGATATGATATTATTGCAACTGCCAGAAACAACAAATATGATATTAAAAGTTTTTGTTTCAGAATTAAAAAAATTTATTTTTTTGAAAATATGTTGCATCGTACATCGGTGTACGGTGTATAATAATTATAGAACATAGTCTGCCAAGACGAAAAAAATTAAGAAAAGAGGGATTAAAATGAAAAAAGTTTTTAGCACATTGCTTGCGGCGATTATGGTATTTACCATGCTTGCATTGCCTGTCTTCGCAACGGATATTGAGGACGGCAGTGAGGCTTATGTAACAGTAGGAAGTATGAACGTCACAAAAAATCCGACACCGTCCGGAAGTATCAGTGTTGTGTACCAAAATGAGAAATTGACGGTTTTGGAGGCATACATAAACGGCAAGGACCAAATAGCGGACAATTACCACAAAGTTCAGCTTAAAGACGGCACAATCGGTTATGTGTATGCTTATGCAAACAGAAAAGATACACTTGAGGCGGCAGAGGACTTTGAAGAAAAGTTGAATGAGTCTTTAAAGTCGGATGATGAAAAATATCAACACGCAATAAATATGGTTTTTCTTGCTGATTACATCTACGGAGGCTCAAAAACTACCGAAGGTGAAGAAATGAATTTCTACGCAAAAGTTCCGACTGAATGGGTAAGACATAAAAGACCGGCATCGTTACCGTTAGTAGGTAAAGCAGTTATACATATCGGTGATGAGGGTAAATTCGGCTCGGTAAAGGCATCGTTCTATCCGGGCAATCCGCCGATTAATTATCACTCTAAGAGATTGGACGAACTTAAAGAAATCGGCTATGATCCTCCGTTTGCGGAAAAGTCAAGAACAGAGGCAAATGCCAACACAGCATTTTATGCAGGTGCAACAAGTGAATTTGACGTTGTCGGATATAACGAAGATTGGGTTGCAATATGGAGCGAAGGCGGTGTTGACGAATCACGCGGTACAATCAGACAATGTGGAGAAAAAGACGGTACTGCTTTTACAAGCTGGAAACCTGCCGTATATTTTGTGCCGAGAAAAAATTGTTATATTTTAGATATTAACAATCAAGTGACAACTCCTCCGGAAATTGAAGCTATCGGAAAAGCAACCGCTCCGCTTATGGTAAAGACAACTCCCGACTCAACAGATTATGTAAAATCGGGTGTTTACAAAATAAATCAGTCTGTTCAAATAGTGGACGCAACTCCGCAAAACGGTCATTACAAGATTTATTACAAGCACGGTTTGTATTATGTTGAATCACAGTATGTTAATGTGCAATACACAAATACTCAAAAGCCGGCTATTTCGTATAAGGCGGAAGTAAGTGCTGACTGCGATGTTTCGGACGGTTCTTCGGTTGTGGGCAAGGTGAAAACAGGTACAACAATTGATGTTATTGAAAAAGATTATGACGGCACAAATTCAAAAATCTATTTCAATTCAAAAGAATGTTATATTCCTACAAGCAATTTGACTGATTTTGTCAGCACACCGTCAGCATCTGGTATAGCGGCACTTGGTGCGCCGATCGGTGTTCTTGCGGTTGATTCGCCATGGAGTGCATATGGAGCAGAGGCATATACAAAAGAGGCTTATGAGCTTCTTAAGGCGCATGAGTACGGCGAGTCATATGAGGGAGCTAAAATATATGCGGACATTTTAAATCGAAATGAAATAAGCTTTTTAAATGATCAAGATTGGGCTAATGTATATAATATTGAAGATTATTCGTATACTCCCGACCCTGATTATCCTGACGAAATAGAAACGGGAAAAGCATATACCATTCTTTATGACGGAAATATTCGTTATATCCTACAGAATGATGAACATTATCAAACGTTTACATATTATCCGGGAACTGAGTTCAGTAAAACATCTGTTGCCAAAACACAGCCTGTTTATATAGACGGTAACAAATATAACGCCGTTGCATACAACATTGACGACAGTAACTATTTCAAACTCAGAGATATTGCGGAAATGCTTAACGGAACAATTAAAACATTTGATATTAAGTATGACGCGTCAACAAATTCGATTGATATGTTAAGCTATTTTGATTACACATCGGTCGGAGGTGAGTTGACGGCAGGTGACGGTGAAACGAGAACAGCCGTTTCTTCATCGGCATTTCTAACTCTTGACGGAGTTCCCGTTCAGGCAACTTGCTATAATATCGACGGTAACAACTACTTTAAACTTCGTGATATAACAGATGTGTTGGATTGCCGAGTTGACTGGGAAGAAAAGAACCAAACAATTTGGATAATACCGGGTATGACTGCATATGATGACCCGAATGAAGCAGTAGGCTGATAAAATAATATACGGTTTATTTGAGGTGGGGACGAAGTCACATATCCGAGACGGAATATGACAGTGACTGTGAGTGTCAAAGAAGATAAATATGATTAATATAACCCTCTTACCGGTTTTGATTAAAAAAGATGGGACACATCAAAGTTTGACATTCTCAAAACAATTTGATATAGTTTAAAATATCACCTGCGGTATTTGTGAGGGAGCTAAGGGCGTTGACTTGAACTCTAACACTTGCCGCAGGTGTTGTTTTATGCAGAATTTTTAGATGTTTGGCTGACTTGACGGATAGAATTTGCGGAAAGTATTGTTTATTTTTATGGCTTGTATATGTGAAAATTTAATGATATAATATTAAAAAAATATTAAGGGGTAGAAAAATGAAAATATTTGATAATATAATGTCTTGGAAAAAGCCCGAAATGCTTGACTTGGCAAAAGAGCTTAATATAAAAGGTCGTTCAAAAATGAACAAGGGCGAAGTGGCAGAAAGCATATCGAAAATATTATTATCAGACGAGTATTTTAAGACGGTTCTTGCGGCGCTTGACAAAGAACAAACAGAATGTCTTGTAAATTGGTGCGAGAGCAATGAAATTAAACAGTCAGACGTTTTCAAAATCAGACTTTTATTGGAATTAGGTTATATATCATTTGAAAATGAACAGTACAGCTTGTGTGACGAAGTAAAATACTTAGTTGCTAAATGTTATACAAACGAATCAAAAGGCGGTTTGGAAGTCAGAGATAAAATAATAAATTACTGCAATGTTTTTGCGGAACTTTACGAAATTGTTCCGTTGGACAAGGTTTTTGAAATATACGACAAGCAAAACCATGATATTTCAAAAGAAGATTTTATGGAATTGATTAATACTGTCAACGGTAAAATGGATTTGTGGGAAATATACAACAATTCGATTGTAAACACTTATGTTTTGGAAGAAGGTTTTTATGATGATTTGTTGAAAACGCAAGGTAACAAGCCGTTCTATATTCCGTCAAGAAAAAAGATTATGAAAATGGCTAACCCGGGATATATTGAAGAAACCAACGAATATCTTGCGCTTAGACATTACTTGATTAAGAGAATGGGTATGGATGAAGTAAAGGGCGAAAACTTATGCTTTGAAATTGAAATGGAATGTAAAATGAGCAATGAAAATGCTCCTGATATTCTTAGCTTGTTTGACAAGTATAATGTTGAATTAAATGATAATAATGCAAAAAAAGTAATCGGTTTGGTACAAGCTGTTAATTTAAACACAAGAAAAGCGGTAAACAGAGGTTATACCGATTTGCAAATCGAAGAAATAAATAACAGATATATGGTTCAGAACGATTTTTTCCCGTTCTTTATGTAAAAAACAAAAGCTCCCGAACTTATATGTTCGGGAGTTTTTTTATTCTTCTATCGGCAGAGCCACTTGTGTTATGAAAAGTTTTTTATCCTTATGCTGCGGGGGGCCTTCAAGATATGTATGACGGCACATTCCCAAAGGTGTGAGATTATGCTCTTTGGCATATGACAAAAGTTTTTCGCGAACTTTTGGGAGTTCCTCATATGCACCGTGATGATAAATGCAAATTGCACGCATTGGGGTCAGTACGACGATATGTTCGCCGCTGCTTTCAGGCGGTACGGCAACACAGTAAGAAATTTCGCTGGGTGCGGACAATGGGTATTCTAAAAAATACATTCGCCTTGTCATATCGGTACCGTATTCACGCATGGCAAGTATTGCGGTATCGCGCAGAATATTTGTTTTATCGAGAATACTTTCCGTAGTAAAAGTGCGTCGATAAATCGTTTGCTTGTCAATGTGGATTTCCTTGATTTGTGTGGGATTGGTGTTTGCTCTTTCATACAACTTTTCAATATTCAAATTTATTTCGTCACGCATAGCTTCAAGGCGGCGGATAAGCGGTAATAAATCGGTTTCGCCGTCTAAATAGGCGTGAATTTCATCAAGCGACAGACCGAGCTTTTGCAAAATACGTACTGTACGAATTTTAGTGAACGTATCTACGGTATAATAACGATTTCCGTTTTTACCGTCCTTAACGTCCGGAGTAATCAATCCTTTTGCTTCGTAATTCAATATGATTTTTCTTGTAATTCCGATTGATTTTGCCATTTCACCGATCGTAAACATATTTTTTTCAACATTCATATCATCACCCCAAAACATATATTAATACAAAAAACGGAAAAATGCAAGACATAGAAAAATGTTGTTTAAAATTCGTGTATAGTGGTATATATTATATATGAGTAAATTTACGGAGGTAATATAAATGGCAAACAAATATTCGGGAACAAAAACAGAGGAAAATTTAAGAACTGCCTTTTCGGGTGAGTCGCAAGCGCGTAACAAATACACATATTTTGCGTCGAAGGCAAAGAAAGACGGCTTTGAACAAATAGCGGATTTGTTTTTGAAAACAGCCGACAATGAAAAAGAACACGCAAAAATGTGGTTTAAAGAATTAAACGGAATCGGAACAACGGCAGAAAATCTTGTTTCGGCGGCAGAGGGCGAAAATTTTGAATGGACAGATATGTATGCCGATTTCGCAAAAACTGCCGAAGAAGAAGGCTTTACCGAATTGGCTGAAAAGTTCCGTATGGTAGCCGCAATAGAAAAAACTCACGAAGAACGTTACCGTGCATTGCTTCACAACGTTGAAACAAAAGAGGTTTTTGAAAAGAGTGAAGTCAAAGTTTGGGAGTGCCGTAACTGCGGTCATATTGTTGTAGGCGTAAAAGCTCCGCAGGTTTGTCCTGTGTGCAATCACCCGCAAGCATATTTTGAAATTCACGCAGAAAATTATTAAAAATTTCAGCATATCATTTTTGGAAATGATATGCTTTTTTATTTGAAAATATTAATCGAAAAGTCTTGATTAAATGAATAATTAATGATAAAATGTATGTAATGGCGGTTGAAATTTGTATGAATTGAATTTGCAATTTTACAGACGCTATTATTAAAGTTGGTTTTTTATTTGAGAAAGGCTATGGAGTTGAAAATGAAAAAAATTACGGCTCTTTTAACGGTATTGATGATGTGCATGACATTCGGTGCGGATTTTGTATACGCGGCGGACAGTAATTCGGCACGCAATGCTGTTTTGCAAATACGTAAGGAGATAGACAGTCACAAGTCGAACATTCAATCGAAAAACGGTGAACTGTTTAAACTTACACCCGAAGAAATCGCCGAAGCGGATTTTAAGAATTATGATACGTCATCAGTACTGTTGGGAACTGACTTGTATGAGTTTTCTGCCGGCAGTGTTTCAAACGACATAAAAGGCAAAGACGGAACAATAAACACACTTGCTCCGAATGAATACAAAGTTCACAGTACAATTAAATACGGAAAATATCCGTCAATATTCAATTCAGACACTGTGATAAAAACTTCCGGCGGAAAACGGGCAACATTTGTTGCAGATTATTCGGACGATGTGCCGTCATATCAGATTGTGAAGAATGTTGAGAATTTATATGTTGAAAATATAGATTTTGAAAACTTTCCTATGATAAAATTTGAAAATTGCGATAATATTATTTTCAACAACTGTTCTTTTACCGATTTTGAAAACAACGGAATTGTGTTCAGAGATTGCAGTAATATCGCGATTTTGAACAGTAAGTTCACAAATTGCGGCAATCAGATTTCGGACAGTTCAAACAGCGGTTACAGTATAAGAATAGTCGGTGATGCACAAAGTCCGGCTGAAAATGTTCTTATTGAAAATTGTACTTTCGAGAACAGCTGCGGTAAGACGATAAGTTTTGTCGGCGATGTTGACGATTATGTTATAAGAAATAACACGATTAACAACAGCGTTTGGGGGGCGATTGATTATTGGACTCCGACTGTTTCGGGCAAATATGCAGACGTTATTGAAAATAATGTGTGCAAAAATATCGGTTTCGGCAAACCGTCCGTAAATGATACGAATGCACTTACAAGCGGTGTCGGTTGTGCGGCGATATTCGCGGGTATGGGAACATCACTCCCTAATACGATTGTGAAAAATAACGTTGTACAAAATTGCGTTGAAACGGGTATCGAAGGTCCGTATGAATTGGTTTATCACAATACAGTAAAAAATACAGGCGAAAATTCCGTTGCGCGTTATACCGGCTCTACAGAGGCGATATATATTAAGCTGACGACTGAATTTGAACAGAAATATATAGGAAATACTATCGAAACAAGAGGTTTGAGATGCTTTTCTTCTTACTCGAACAGAGATGATGAGTACAAGGGAATATACATTTTGAACAATTCTGTGAATTTGGAAAATACAGATGCAAGTATTATTTGCAATTACACTCGTTCGGACATTGAAATCAACTGTAAAAAAATAAAGAAGATTGTTATTGAAAATAATACGGGAATGATGAAAGACAAAAAGAGTGTAAACATCTATACCGACAAGGGTTATGTTATGGATTATTTCAGTATTCATAATCCTTGTATGATAGGCTCAGTGCCTGAAAAGGCGAGATATTGCTTTAATATCAATAATAATTAAACAGAATGCAGTCAAAATCGTTGCAGATTTGTCTGCAGACTCAATTAAGCTAATCATTGGGGAACACATAAACAATGCGTATGCTTTGTTTATGTGTTCCTTTTTTGGTGCAAATATATAAAAATTATAGGTATATTTAATAGATAATTACTAAAAAGTAAAATATATGTTGAAATTGCACGAATAAAGTGATATGATAAAAGTATAATTTGTACAAAAAGGATGATTGCTATGGAATATATTGGACATACATCAGACGACGGACGGAAACAGCTGCTTTTGGATCACTTGAACGGAACGTCGAAGTTATGTCGTGAAAATGCAAATGAATTTTGGGCGGATATAGCCGAATTTGTGGGGCAAATACACGATATAGGCAAGTATACATCGGGTTTTCAAAAACGTATAAACGGTGCGGAAAATATCCGAGTGGAACACGCAATATGCGGTGCAAAAGAAGTTGCGAAAGCACCGCCGAAATCATATGTGCCTATGATTGAGTATTGCGTTGCGGGACATCATTCGGGTTTACCTGACGGCGGAACGAAAGTTGACGGTGAAGAAGATTCGACCTTGCACGGCAGAATGAAACGAAAAACCGGCGATTATTCTGCGTATGAAAATGAAGTTAAACTTGAATATCCCAAAGATAATTTGAGAGAACTTTTTGATGTCAGTAATCAGAGAGAAATTATTGAAAGGTATTCTTTTTTTACAAGATATTTGTTTTCATGCCTTACGGATGCGGATTTTATAGATACGGAGCGGTTTGTAACTCCCAACACAGACAGAGGTATAGACGGAGATTTTCAAAAAGCATACGAAAAAGTATGTGAAAAACTTAATTCTTTTAAAATAGAAACCAAACTTCAAGAATCAAGAAGTATTATACAAGAACAGGTTTATAAAAGCGTTGAATCGAATGCGAATGTGTATACATTGAATATGCCGACAGGCAGCGGAAAAACTCTTTGCAGTATAAGAGCGGCTTTGAAAACTGCGATAGAGAATAAGAAAAAACGTATTATATATGTAATTCCGTATGTCAGTATAATTGAACAGACAGCAAAGGTATTCGAGGATATTTTCGGTGATGTACTTCCTGTGTTGCAGCACCATTCAAATTATGATTTTGATGATGATAAAAATGAAGATGAGAACGAAATAACTTCGGAAAAATTAAAACGTTCCTGTGAAAATTGGGACGCAAAACTTATAGTAACAACGAATATTCAATTTTTTGAATCACTGTATCATTATAAAGGCAGACGACTTAGGAAACTTCATAATCTGGCGGACAGTGTTATCATATTTGACGAAATACATATGCTGCCGATTGACTATATTCAGCCTTGTTTAAGGGCGATGGGGTATGTGACGAAGTATCTTAACAGTACGGCAATTTTGATGTCGGCGACAATGCCGAATTATGATAAATTTATGGAAAGGTATATGTCAGATGTCAAAATAGAAAATGCGGTTAAGGATACGTCGTTGTTTAACGTATTTGATAAGTGCAGATATGAGTATATCGGAAAGTGTGAACTTGCTTCACTGGCAGAAAAGGCACAGGAATATGACAATGCACTTATAATTGTGAACAAAAGGAAAACGGCAAGGGAATTATATGATATTTGCAGCGGTAACAAGTATCATTTGTCAACATATATGACGCCTTTGCACCGTTCGGAGATTATTGCAAAAATAAAGGAAGATATAAAGAACGGAATTAATACGACTGTGATTTCAACATCACTGATTGAGGCGGGTGTTGACCTTGATTTTAAGGCGGTGTTCAGAGAAATTGCGGGGATTGATAACGTATTGCAGTCCGGCGGTAGATGTAACCGTGAGGGTAAGATGGATATGGGCGATGTGTTTGTTTTTGAAACAGACGGCGGAAAAGGTGAAATTCAGCTTAAATCAAATATAACACGAAATTTATTTGAGGAATTTGACAATATTTCAACCGACAAATGTATTGAAGAATATTACAGTCGCTTATTTGCATTTAATGACGGAAATATAGACAAAAGTACCATAACTTCGCTTATGGGTGAAAATTTGAAATTTGATGAAATACCGTTCAGAACGTATGCCGAGAATTTTAAGTTTATCAAAAATCAAGTTATAGGAATAGTAATTCCGCGTGATGAAAATAAAGATTTGATTGAACAGCTCAGATACGGAAAACTGTCCGTAAAACGAAAATTACAGCAGTACAGTGCGTCCGTACATATTTGGGAGCTTGAAGAAATGATTAAAGAGGGGATTATAGAACAGCTTGATTGTGGTGTTTGCATACTTGCAAATACAGATAATTATAAGTCGGACGTGGGTTTGACGTTGGAAAATGATGTAGATTATTTTGTATGAGGAGGTTAAAATGAGTTACGGATTTAAAATTATGGTTAAAGGCGATTATGCCGCCTTCAACCGCCTTGAAATGAAAGTTGAACGTGTGAGTTATGACGTTCCGACACCGGGAGCTCTTGAGGGACTGATAAAGTCGGTGTATTGGAAACCGGCAATTCGGTATGTAATTGATAAGATTATCGTTTTTAATCCGATAACATTTATCAATGTTCGCCGTAATGAGGTTAAGGAAAAAATAAAATTGCAGTCGGTACAAAAAAGTATGAAAAACGGTACAGGTGATGCAACGATTTATACTAAGGATATGATAAATCAACGCGGAAGTATGATTTTGAAAGATGTATGTTACGGCGTGGAATTTCACTTTGAACTTACGGGTATACAGAGTGACCATGATGACGAGTCGGAGGAAAAGCATTATAATATTCTTCTAAGACGTTTAAGAAACGGTCAACAATTCAGACAACCTGTGCTTGGGTGTCGTGAATTTCCCGTAAAGAGTATTGAGCTTGTGGAGGAATTTCCGCTTGAAAATGTTTCGGATACGTTAAAAGGTGATACGGATTTAGGATTTATGCTGTATCATATGAAGTTTGAGGACGGCGGACATCCGAAAGATAATGATTGGGATAAACGTAATTTTTCGGACAAGGCAGACGCACTTTTTTACAGACCGCATATGATTGACGGTGTTATAGATGTAGCAAAATATAGGGAGATGATGAAATGCTGATAAAGGCTTTGAATGAATATTACGATATTCTTGCGAGAAATGACAAGGTTTGCAAAGACGGTTTTTCAAGGCAGAATATCACGCATATAATTATGCTGAGAAAAGACGGTACAGTAAGCGATATTATAAACGTGGAGCAGGAAAGTGAACCCGACAGTAAGGGTAAAACCAAACTTCAGCCTATATCGGTGGTTTTGCCGGAGAGAACACAGAAACCCGGTATAGACGGAAATATTGTCGAACACAGACCGTTATATATTTTCGGACTTAATTACGACAATAAGAGCGGTACATATTCAACTGAGGACAGTACGGATAAGGCGAAGAAATCGCATAAAGCGTTTGTGGACAAAAACCTTGAATTTACAGAGGGTATGACATCGGATATAGTTACGGCATACAGAAACTTTCTGCAAAAGTGGAATCCGCAGGTCGAAACCGAAAATGAGTTGCTTGTAAATCTCGGCAAGGCATACTCGACGGCGAATTTTATTTTCGGTCTTGACGGACACCCTGAAATAAAATTGCACGATACTGACGGCGAAATTGCTCAAAAGATAACGGAACTGAAAAAATCAGCCGGACCGGTGCAGGGTAATGACATATGTGCCGTTACGGGAGAAAAAGGCGAAATATCGGTAACGCACGATAAAATCAAGGGTGTAAGAAATGCAAATGCAACAGGTGCGTTAATGGTTTGCGTAAATAATACGGCAGAGTGTTCATACGGCAAAGAACAGGCGTACAACAGTTCCATAACGCAAACTACTATGAAACACTACACAGAGGCATTAAACACTTTAATCGCAGACAAAAATCACAGAATATATCTTGATGATATGACAGTTGTATTTTGGGCGATGTCAGATGACGATTCAAAAGAAACGGATTTGTTTGCTTCAATGCTTGGCTTTGACGATAAGATTGACGCAGATGAAATGAACGGTATTTTGCTTAAATCGCTTAATGACGTAAATCAGGGCAAAAGTCCCGATTTTACAGAACTCGATATTGATAAAAATGTTGAGTTTTATATTGTGGGAATTGCTCCGAATGTTTCGCGTCTTGCACAGAAATTTATATACCGTGATAAATTCGGCAACATATTTTCACATATAGCAAGACATCAAGCAGATATAATGATTGTTAATTCAAAAGGAAATATACCGATGTGGCGAATATTCCGAGAATTAAAACCGCCTCAAAGCACAAATTACACCACACCGCCGCCGCTTATGGCTTCGGTGTTCGGTGCAATAATAAACGGTACACGTTATCCCGAGTCTTTGCTTGAAAATGCCGTAAGACGAGTGAAAACGGATAAATCGGTAAATTATGTTCGTGCAGGCATTATCAAGGCTTGCATAAACAGAAAAGATAGATATTCAAAAAATAAGGAGGAGATAAAAATGGCACTTGATATTGAAAATAATAATCAAGCGTATCTGTGCGGCAGACTTTTTGCCGTACTTGAAAAAGTTCAATCGGACGCATTGCCTGGATTAAACAGAACGATTAAGGATTCATATTTTGCGTCAGCTTGTGCAAATCCGTCAACGGTATTTCCGAAACTTATAAAGCTTTCGCAATACCACATTGAAAAACTTGAATATAAAGTTAAATATAAGATAGTTACGGGTGAAATTATGGACAAGCTAAACGGCAAATTTCCAAAGACATTACCGCTTAGCGAGCAAGGTAAGTTTATTATAGGCTATTATCAGCAAACACAAGATTTTTATAAGAAAAAAGAAGATAAGGAAATATGAAAGGAAGTAGAAAATTATGGAACCAATTAAAAACAGATACGAATTTACAGTTATTTTTGATGTAGAAAACGGCAATCCCAACGGTGATCCCGATGCAGGCAATATGCCGAGAATTGATCCCGAAACGTCGGCAGGACTTGTTACAGATGTGTGCTTAAAGAGAAAAATCCGCAACTTTGTGGAAATTTTTAAAGAAGATGAGCCGTATTATAATATTCTTGTAAAGCCTGATAAGGCACTTAACACAAAATTTACGGAGGCATATGAGGCAATAGGCGAAAAGACAGGTCAAAAGGGTAAAAATCCTGAGGCGGTAAGAGCGGCAAGAGATTACATATGTCAAAATTATTTTGATGTAAGAACATTCGGTGCGGTTATGAGTACAGGTAACGACCCATGCGGTATTGTCAGAGGTCCTGTTCAGATTAGTTTTGCAAAGAGTGTTGATCCGATATTTACACAGGATATAACAATTACAAGACAGGCAAGAACAAATGAAAGTGATAGTGCTACTATGGGCAGAAAGAGCATAGTACCGTATGGCTTGTACAGAGCGGACGGATATGTGTCGGCTATGCTTGCACAAAAACTTACTAAGTTTTCGGAAGAAGACCTTAAACTTTTGTGGAAAGCAATTATCAATATGTTTGAACACGACAGAAGTGCCGCAAGAGGTAAAATGTGCGTAAGAAAACTTTATGTATTCAAGCATGATTCTTTACTCGGAAATGCTCCGGCGAATGTGTTGTTTGACAAAATTGTTATCGGCAAAAAAGACGGAGTGGAAGTGCCGAGAAGTTTCAATGACTATGAAATCACTGTCGATAAAAATATGCCTGAAGGAGTAGAACTTCAGGAAAAAGCATGATTAATATAAGGACAATACAGCATTATATGTATTGCCCGAGAAGATTCGGATTGCTTGAAATTGAGAATGCTTGGGCTGAAAATGTTTCGGTTGTGTTGGCGAATATTATGCACGAAAACGTACATTCGGGCAAACACCAATTCAAAAGCAATAACAAGGTTGTTTTAAGCTCGGTTACTTTGTATAATGATGAACTTGATTTGTATGGCGTTGCGGATTGTATAGAGTTTTGCAAAAATAAAGACGGCGTACCGATAGACGGTCTTGACGGAAAGTACACTGTCAGACTTGTGGAATACAAGCCTACACAGCCTAAAGACGGCTCTATAAGAGAAACTGACGCGATACAGGTGTTTGCTCAAAAATTGTGTGCGGACTATATTTGGAAATGCAACAGTGAGGGGTGCATATATTATGCCGATACAAGAAAACGTGTGAAAATGCCGTTTGATGAGGAGTATGACAGGTATAAAGCTTTGCTTGATGATTTGGTCGGTAAAATGCAAAACGTAATGGAAAGCGGTGTTATTCCTCCAAAAATAAAAGGTCAAAAGTGCAGTGGTTGCTCGATTAAAGATTTGTGTATGCCTAAAACGAAAAAGTACAGCATTAAACAGCTTATTGAGGAGGATTGCGTATGAGAAAACTTTTGAATACTTTGTATGTCACGAATGAAAATAAATACATGACTCTCGACGGCGAAAATGTTGTATGTAAGGAAAATAATGAGGTTAAATTACGACTTCCGTTTTCAAATATTGAGGCAATATTTTGTTTCAGCTATCTTGGTTGTTCGCCTGCACTCATGGGGAAGTGTGCCGATTACGGCATACCTATTAACTTCATATCTCAGTCAGGCAGATTTTTGGCTCGCGTGCAGGGTGCGTCACACGGAAATGTGTTACTGAGAAAACGTCAATACGAACTTTTTTCAAAACCGCCTGCACTTTTAAGACAAAATACCGTTGCCGCAAAATTGGCGAATACAAAAAGTGTTGTGAAAAGAACGCTTAAAGATTATCCGCAAATTGATGAGGACGGCAAGCTGACTCATTGTATAGAACGCTTGGACGGTTGTATTAAAAGCGTGTATATCACAGATGATTATGACGGCATACTCGGTACGGAGGGTAACGGTGCAAAGGCATATTTTGATGTGTTTGACAGCCTTATTCTTCATCAAAAAGACGATTTCTGTTTTGCAATGAGAAGTAAAAGACCTCCGCTCGATAGGGTGAATGCAATGTTGTCGTTTTTATATACGATTTTTACCCGTGAATATGCGGCGGCACTTAAAAGTGTGGGGTTGGACAGTTATATGGGATTTTATCATTCGCTTCGTCCCGGACGTGAATCGCTTGCGTGCGATTTGGTCGAGGAGGGGAGATGTATTGTTGAAAGATTTGTGTTGACATTAATAAATCTTAAAATTATTAAACCTGAAGATTTTGATGTACAGGTAAGCGGTGCAGTTTTCTTGAATGATGACGGCAGGAAAAAGGTGCTCTCAAAATGGCAGGAGAAAAAACGTACCGATATGATACATCCGTATTTGAAGGAAAAAATCCCTATTGGACTTTTGCCGTACGTGCAAAGTATGTTGCTTGCAAAATTTGTGCGTGGTGAAATTGACGAGTATCCGTGTTATTTGGTGAAGTAGGTGATATTGATGATGACTTTGGTAAGTTATGATGTGTCAACTGTCGATGCGGCAGGTAGGAAAAGACTTCGCAAGGTTGCAAAGGAATGTGTTAATTACGGACAAAGAGTGCAAAATTCTGTGTTTGAAGTTGATGTTGATTACGGAACATTCTTGAAATTAAAAGATAGACTTATGAAAATTATTGATGAAGAACAAGATAGCCTTCGATTCTATTATCTGGGTAATAATTGGAAGAGGAGAGTGGAGCATATAGGTGCAAAGGAAACATATGACCCTGAGGGCAGTTTGATTTTGTGAGCGAACGTGCAGTGATATTGGTTTTATATGGAGGTTCGCTGAAAATATAATACATATTATGTAAAAAACATCGCTTTTTAAAGTGATTTTTAGTAAAATGTCCGCTCTGTTGTGGTGGTGTGACTTCACATATACAATATGTAGAGTCACGCTCCCCACGGAGCGTGTGAGTTGAAATAATCTGCTTTCGTCCTAAATTTAATTACTTAAACGTCACGCTCCCCACGGAGCGTGTGAGTTGAAATGGGAAACGTCTGCATATGTATCATATCCATATCGTCACGCTCCCCACGGAGCGTGTGAGTTGAAATGCTGATACAGCTCACGGAACACATTTGTATTTTAAGTCACGCTCCCCACGGAGCGTGTGAGTTGAAATGTTCGTTCGTGGATTTACTTTCATTCGATAGTTAGTCACGCTCCCCACGGAGCGTGTGAGTTGAAATGCGTCGTAGAAATTATCCATTATGTATATCCTCGTCACGCTCCCCACGGAGCGTGTGAGTTG
>OLVT01000530.1_pt1 | contig 40787 bp, 35 predicted proteins | sample 1673241 | NCBI WGS metagenome assembly OLVT01 (sample SAMEA3178936, study PRJEB25190) | human gut metagenome | biome: human gut; feature: human-associated habitat; material: faeces | place: Austria | collected 2013 | reverse complement strand
GGCCTGCCAGGAAGCAGAAGCAGTCAGTCTCCTCTTCCAGAAGCATCTTGCCCAGGTTGCCGTGTCCTAAACCAACCTTACGCTGGTCAGCAACAGAACCTGGAATACAGAATGACTGAAGGCCCTCGCCGATAGCTGCTGCCGCGTCTGCAGCCCTTCTGCAGTCCTTCTTAATAGCAATAGCAGCACCTACTATGTATGCCCAGCAAGCGTTCTCAAAGCAGATTGGCTGGATTTTCTTAACCTGATCATATACGTCCAGGCCTGCATCTTTCGTAATCTTCTCAGCTTCTTCAATGGAAGCAATGCCATAGCTGTTTAATACAGAATTGATTTTGTCAATTCTTCTCTCATATGATTCAAATAATGCCATCTTCTTATTCCTCCTATTCGGTCTTCATCATTCTTTACGTGGATCGATAATCTTAACAGCGTCAGCAACGCGGCCGTACTGGCCCTGTGCCTTCTCCCATGCTGTGTTAGGATCGTCGCCCTTCTTGATGAAATCAGTCATCTTGCCAAGGCTTACATACTGATAACCGATGATCTGGTCGTCTGCATCCAGCGCGATGCCGGTTACGTAGCCTTCGGCCATCTCCAAATAGCGGGGACCCTTCTTTAAGGTGCCGTACATGGTTCCAACCTGGGAACGCAGTCCCTTTCCAAGATCCTCAAGGCCTGCTCCAACAGGAAGTCCTTCCTCGGAAAATGCGCTCTGGGTTCTGCCGTAAGCGATCTGTAAGAACAGCTCTCTCATAGCGGTATTGATGGCATCACAGACAAGGTCGGTGTTTAATGCCTCTAAAACCGTCAGTCCGGGCAGGATCTCAGAAGCCATAGCGGCGGAGTGGGTCATGCCGGAACATCCGATGGTCTCAACCAGAGCCTCCTGGATGATACCTTCTTTTACATTTAAGGTCAGCTTACAGGCACCCTGCTGAGGAGCGCACCAGCCTACACCGTGAGTCAGACCGGAGATGTCTTTCACTTCTTTGGATTTTACCCATTTTGCTTCCTCGGGGATTGGAGCCGCGCCATGATGAACGCCCTGTGCAACTGTGCACATTTCTTCTACTTCCTGTGAATAAATCATGTGTTAAAACTCCTTTCAATATTGGATTGTAAGTAGAGGTATGGATTGTTAAATTTATCACACCATACTTATCTACATTGTCGCACAAAAAGCGTCATTTTACAAGTAAATTTTTCATACTTCGGAGACCGGCGAGACCGGTGGAGGCTAAGGGAGGCATCTTTCATTGCCCCCATGCCGTTTTTCTTTGACATATTCTTTACATTACGGTATGATTGAGAAGGAAAGGAGGAGAAGTATGAACAAGCCTTTAAAAGAATACGAAAGACGTGCGGAGAGCAATGGCTATATGCTCTGCATTTTGATTTTCTGCGAACTGTTTATGTCCTTTTCTTTTTTGGGCTATATCCATATCGAGCCCATTTCCATTACCTTTGTCTATATTCCGGTGATGCTGGCCGGCTGTCTTTTGGGACCAAAAGAGGCGACGATTCTCGGAGCGGTCTTTGGTCTGGCGTCCATGTGGAAGGCAACTGCGTTTTATGTAAGTCCCGGAGACGCTCTCTTTTCTCCGGTTATGAGCGGTAAACCAGTGGAAAGCCTCCTTTTAAGCATAGGCTCCAGAACCTTGTTTGGACTGGTGATGGGCCTCCTTTATCAGTGGGCAAGGAATGCAAAACATGATATATTGGGGATTTTGCTTGTAACTTCTCTGGGAAGGACCGTTCACGCAGTTCTGGTTTACGGCTTCATGGAAATGCTGTTTCCGGAAGCGGGCTTTCGAATATCCAATGTGGCGGAAGATTTTCTGCGCTGGGATTACCCGGCCTTCCTTCTGATGGCGGATGGATTGGTATGCCTTTGTTACAGGATTAACCGCAGCAATGAGGCCAGAAGGTTCTGGCAGCGGGTCCGCGAGGTGGACCGAATGAACGTTACGGTTGACTATACAAGGAAACGGACGGTTTTGATGGTGGGATTGGCATGTCTGGCCTCCATTAGTGTGGCGCTGTATTTTGTTAATCGGATTGAAACTGTGATGGTGTGGCATGGGCTGCAGGTACCGTTGCGATTTTCCTATGATTTGTTTCATTTACAGATCCAGCTTCTGCTGGGGACGGTTTCACTGGCTGCCTTGGTGTCGCTGACCGTGATTCTGCATTTGAAAAAATTCAGCTACCTTTATTATGAAGCCAGACTGGACGGCCTGACTGGTCTTATGCGAAGAAAGGAATTCTTTCAGGCAGCGAAAGAGCGGATGGAAAAGACAGAGACCGTTCCAGGGGAGGAAACGGGATTCTTTATTATTCTGGATGTGGATTCCTTTAAAGAGATAAATGACCGTTTTGGTCATCCGACGGGAGACCGTGTTTTGAAAGAAACAGGGCAGCATTTAAAAGATGTGTTTGATGATAAGGGAATTGTAGGGCGTCTGGGAGGAGACGAGTTTGTAGTTTTGGTCTGCTGCCCGATGACCCGAAATGAGATGGAAAACCTTCTGAAACAATTCCGACGGGAGATTAGCCGGATTCGGATTCCGAAGGGAACGGTGACCTGCAGCATCGGAGTAACGCCCGTAAAAGAAGGCCTTACCATAGAGGAGCTTTACCGCAGTGCGGACCAGCTCCTCTATGAGGCTAAGAAAAAGGGGAAAAATCAATTTGCATTCGGTTATCGCTTGAAAACGTGAATTAGTCTGCCAGCTCCTCTTCAGTTACCAGTCCGTGTTCCAGGAGGAATTCCCGGCCTACCTGGGCGCGGTCCTCTCCAAGTTCTACCACCCGGTAATTCATGGCCTGCATGGTGTCATCGTTGATGTAATTATCCAGACAGGAGAGAATTTCCGCGATTTCCGGATGTTTTTCCAGAGTCTCGCCATTTACGATCGGAAGCATATAGTAGGGCGGGAAGAACTGTTTGTCGTCCTCCAGAAGGACCAGGTCATATTTCTGCAGCAGGCCGTCAGTTGAGAAGGCGGTGATGACGTCTACTTCTCCGGAGGTAATGGCAGTGTACATCAGGGTTCCGGAGAAGTTGTGGGTGGATTTAAACTTCAGGCCGTACATGGCTTCAATGCCGGGAAGTCCGTCCTCCCGAACCGCGAATTCCGGCGAGCAGCCCAGACGCAGCTGACCGGCCACGCTGACCAGGTCGGATACCTTTTCCAGACCGTACTGTTCTGCGGTTTCCCTGGTAACGGCCAGTACATAGGTGTTGTTGAATCCGAAGCTGTTTAAGGTTTCAATCCCGTAGTTTTCCTTCAGGCCGGCATTAACCTCCTCGTATACCTCTTCCGGAGTGCTTCCGGGAACGGGAGACTGACCGAATACGGTGGTGTAAACCGTTCCCGTATATTCCGGATAAAGGTCGATTTCTCCGCTGTCCAGGGCGTCAAAGGCGATCATGGTGCCGCCCAGGGACATTTTCCGTTCTACCTTCAAATCTGTTTTGGCCTCGATCAAATCAGCCAGCATACTTCCGATGATTACACTCTCGCAGCCCTCTTTTGAACCGATACGAATATCGGGAATGGAGGAAAAATGCTGATAGACCATAAGAACCAGGGCGACTCCGATCAGCCCGCCGGCGCTGGCCAGGGTCATCTTCCGATGGCGGCGTTCCTGCTCTTCACGTTCCGGCGTCAGCTGGGAAGCGGAAAGCCGAAGGGCGATGGGAGTTACTGCCCGTTCCACACGCGCCATGACAAAATCCATTAAAAGAGCCAGAACACAGGCTGGAATAGCTCCGGCCAGAATCATGCTGGAGTTATCTGTCTGGATTCCGCTGATTACAAGAGTACCCAGGCCGCCGGCGCCGATGTAAGCGGCAATGGTCATCAGTCCCACGGCGGAAACGCTGGAGATGCGGATTCCGGCCATAATTACAGGCAGGGCCAGAGGAAGCTTTACCTTAAACAGGATTTGCCGGCGGGTCATGCCGATGCCTCGGGCTGCCTCAATAGCGTCGGCGCTGATGTTCTGCAGGCCGGCACAGGTATTTTTTAAAATGGGCAGAAGGGAGTAGAGTACCACCATAAAGACGGCGGTATTTGCGCCGATGCCCATATAGGGGACCAGAAAACCCAGAATGGCCAGGCTGGGAATGGCCTGAATTACATTGGCGACGCCTAAAACCGGCTTCTGAACCTTTATTTTATCGGAAATAAAAATTCCAAGGGGGATGCCGATGACAATAGCGGCAGCCACAGAGAGAATGGAAAGCCGGATATGGCTTACAAGCAGACTTCCTACATAGGCGTACTGCTGGGAGAGATAGTTCATCAGACCGCTCATGCTTCCACCTCCTCTAACTGATCGATCATTTCAGAATCCAGAAATTGATTGGAGAGGGCGGTTACCAAACTGGAGTTGGTTACCAGACCCCGCAAAACCTCATCCCGGTCTACGACCGGAATAGAGGAGATATCGTGGGTGCGGACCATTTGAAGAAGTTCCACGATAGAAGTTTCCGGGCGGGCCGTGATGGCCGGCGTTTTCATCACCTGTTCCACCGGACCCTCACGGTCCTCGGCTCTGAGGATCCAGGCTGCCTTTACGATGCCCAGCAGGCGGCCGTAGGAATCCACCACCATCAAACTGTTGACCTTCTGCAGACGCATCTTCTCAATGCACTTGAACATGGGGATGTCCGGTTCTGTGGTTACCGGAGAAGTAATCATAATGTCGTCAGCTCTTATGTATTCCGGACTGGACCAGATCCGGTTTTTTCCTACGAATTCACTGACAAAACCGTGTGCCGGGTTCTTCAGAATTGCCTCCGGCTTGTCATACTGGAGGATATGGCCCTGATACATGATGCAGATTCGGTCCGCGATTTTCACAGCTTCATCCATGTCGTGAGTAACGAAAACGATGGTTTTTTTCATCCGGCTCTGGAGACTGACCAGGGCATCCTGCAGCCCGGCTCTGGTGATAGGATCCAGGGCGGAGAAGGGTTCGTCCATGAGAATAATGTCCGGATCCGTAGCGAAGGCTCTGGCTACGCCTACTCTCTGCAGCTGGCCGCCGGAAAGCTGAATAGGGTAGCGGTCCAGATACTGCGCTGGGTCCAGGTCCACCATTTCCATCAGTTTTAAGGTTCTTTGATTAATTTCCTCAATGGGACGTTTTTCCAGACGGGGGATGACTTCAATGTTCTGCCGCACCGTCATATGGGGAAAAAGGCCTGTCTGCTGGATGACGTATCCCATGGAGCGCCGCAGGGCAATCGGATCCTTTTCCAGAATATTTTCCCCGTTAATAAGGATCTCACCGGAAGTGGGGGTGATGAGACGGTTGATCATCTTCAGAGTTGTGGTTTTTCCGCAGCCGGAAGGACCAATTAAAACTACGATTTCACCATCGTAAATGGTGAGGTTGATTTCCTGAAGCACCTGATTGCTCTTGTAGGATTTGGAAACATTGCGAAATTCGATCATAGGCAGGATACCTCCTTATAAAATATTGTCAGCAGGCCAAATGGAAAAAACGGCCGAAAACCGGATCGGGATTTCAAAACTCCCGCCGGGTCCGCAGAATATCAGAAAATAGATCAGAGAACACAGATCTTTTGATTACTATATCAGTTTACGTAAAAAAATGCAAGAAAATTCCACCAATAATTGCCAAAAAAGAAAATTTTGTGAAATTTCACAATACACAATTCTTCAGGATGTCCGCTGCATTTTGTCCGTCCTCTGACCGGTCAAGAAGATGAGCGGTCCCGGACGGTTACAATTGACGAAAGATCGGATATACGATATGATAGATTGAGGATTGACATGATACCTTTTGGAACTTGTATCATATTTTGAAAAATAAGGGGGAGGATGCATGAAATTTGTGGCCCGAGTTGTGAAGAAAGAGCCATTAACCCGTAACGACAAATTTATTCTTTTATCTATGATTCCCATTTATTTTATTGTGGTGGGGATGGTACTCCAGCCTATTGATGAAATCATTGTGGGAATCGGCCATATTTTTGAAGAGCCGGATTTTCTGATTACGGATTATTTTGTAATCGGCGGCTTTGGAGCCGCATTCCTTAACGCAGGCGCAATCACTTTAATGAGTATCGGCATTCTTTACGCCTTGGGAAAAGAAGTCAGCGGTCACACGATCACATCGATTTGTCTTATGTTCGGATTTTCCCTCTTTGGAAAAAATCTCCTGAATATCTGGACCATTCTGTTTGGCGTATTTCTATATGCCAAATACCATAAAACATCCTTGTCACGATATATTTATGTCGGTTATTACGGCACCAGTCTGTCTCCGATTATTACCCAGGTAATGCAGATTGAACCCATGCCCCCGGCAGGCCGTTTCCTTCTCTGCCTGTTGGTGGGAACGGTCATCGGTTTTGTTCTGCCGCCGCTGGCAACCCATGTCCATTACGCTCATCAGGGATATTCCCTGTACAACGTCGGTTTCGCCTCCGGCATTATTGCAACGGTCATTGTTTCCGTCTTTAAATCCTTTGGCTTTGAAACCCAGTCCCGCCTGATCTGGTCTACGGGAAATAATCTCCTCTTCATGGGAGTCCTGATTACCCTTTTTGGAGGGATGATTCTGCTGGGAATGATAAGAGATGGGAAAAAAATCTTCTCCTTTTACTGGAAACTGCTGAAATCCTACGGTATTTCCGGAACAGACTATCTGAAAGAGATGGGCGGAGCCGTTACAGCCTTCAATATGGGAATCAACGGAATATTCGCAACGCTCTTTGTGGTGGCAGTCGCGGGGGATTTAAACGGTCCTACGATTGGAAGTATCTTTACCATTGTGGGCTTCAGCGCTACGGGAAAGCACCTGCGCAATATTACCCCAATTATGGTGGGAGTGGTTATTGGAAGTCTGACGAAGGAGTGGGATATTTATCAGCCGTCTCCCATTCTGGCCCTTCTTTTATCCACAACCCTGGCACCCATTGCCGGAGAATTTGGGGTGATTGCAGGGCTGATTGCCGGATACCTTCATTCCTCAGTAGCCCTCAACGTAGGAATCGTCTATGGAGGAATGAATTTGTACAATAATGGATTCGCCGGAGGAATTGTGGCGATTTTTATGGTGCCTGTGCTGCAGTCCGTCCGGGACCGGATTGCCAGAGCGCGGGGAGGAATCTCTTTGTAGCATCAGCGGGAGGGATTGGTTTATCTGTGAATTGACTGCAAATAATCTGCCTATAAACGGAGGAGTGGCCGTCAGGTTTTCACCTGGCGGCCATTTGTGAGAAAAAGTTGTATGAAAAGCATTAGCTTTATACGTTTTTTAATTTAACCCCTACTTGTGATGATTTTATGGTGGAAATGTGAAAAAAATGTGAAGAACCTGAGAAGATTTGGACTCAGGACTCTTTTGCCATCAGCGTCATAATCATCTTCAGCTCTCTGGCCGGAAACTGTCCGGGGGCAGAGGTCTTGCGGGCGCTTCCGAAGGTAACGGAAGAGCCGAAGGTTTGACCGCAGAGACGGCTGACAGAGCCTAAACGTCCCATGGACATGGCAATTACAGGGATATTGTCCGGGTTTTTGGAAAATTCCCTGGATGCGTCAAGCAGGTTCAGCACATCCTCCGGGGTTTCCGGCATCGCCGCCACTTTCGCGATATCCGCCCCGGCATCGCTCATCATCTGGAAACGGCGCAGAATTTCCGACTTCGGGGGAGTATGCTGGAAATCGTGGCTTGACACGATCGTTTTAATTCCCTTAACGTTAGCCGCTGCAGTCAGCTCTTTTAGGGAATCCTTCAGGGTGAAAAGCTCCAGGTCTGCCAGATCTGCCAGGCCATCGGAGAGAATCTCATGGAGCAGATCCAGATACTGATTTTCGGAAGCTTCCCGTGCGCCGCCCTCCTCTTTGGTACGGAAAGTGCAGAGAATGGGGAAATTTCCGAGGATTTCCCTCAAATCAGTCAGAATCTGGCGGGTTCCGTTGGCAAAAATATCCTTATACCAATCGCACCTCCATTCTACCAAATCAAAAGGGAGGGAAAGAATCTCCCGGGCTTCTTCCAATATTTCTTCACGCGTTGCTGCCACAATGGGGATACAGATTTTAGGAATCCCCTGACCGATTGTCAGATTTCTTACGGTTACAGTACCCATTAATGAAAATGCTCCTTTCCAACGCCCGACAGAGGGGCGCATCGTATCTACATGATACTATAATCGAAAAAAGCGCTGCTGTCAAAACAGATTACCGTTTGAATCAAAATCCAGAGACTTTGCTGGTGTCAGTACTTGTATTTGTGGATTTAAATTGGCTTCCTTCAGCAGTGCTTCAGATATCTCGATTTCCTCCAAATGAAGCGTATTATGAATACGGACGATTCGGAGTTCATGTACATTTTCTTTAAAGGACATGCATATGGCTGCCTGGATGGCAAGTTTTTGATTAGGCATAACCATAGGAATCATACAGCTTTGAGGAAGTCCTACGGTTAAAGAATTTGGATATGTTTTTTCCGGATTCATTTTTTCCAGTACGCGGAAGGTAGTGACATCTGCCAGACCCAGACCAGAAGCGGCACCGTGGGTTTTAGCGCTCAAATCCAGGACTGCGATTCGCCTAGGCCTTCGGGAGAGATCGATACCTGTTTCACGCATATAAGAGTAAGTAATATTGGGATCCATTCCGGTACCGCTGATATCTTTTCCAATCTGGTCTACAATCAAGACATCCAGATTGTCAAAAAGAATCCGGGGCATAAGACGCTTGCTTTCCAGCAAAAGTTCCGGCTCCCTGGATTCGATCTCTTCCGGAAGAAGCGCCTCAATGCGGCAGGTCTTTTCATAAGCATCTTCAATCACAGCGATTCCAAACAGAATGGGAGAATGGTAAAGAATTGCTTTCCCAAACTTTTCAACACGCATGCTCATTTCACAAGGAATACCATGATGAACCTGGGCAGCCCCATACTTTCTTCCGTAATTCCGTATCCGGACAGGAGCTGCTTTTGTCCTGGAACAGTAGCGCCTCCATGGCTGCCCATAGCGGGAATTAGAAAGGGATTTCCGCCGCCGGACTGAACGAATTCTACTGTCTTTTTTAAAATCAGGGGTATATCGCAAATACCTCTGCTTCCAGCGGTAATAGCGATATTCATACCGGCTTTTATGCGCCTGCGGATTTTTTCCTGAGTCAGGGCTGAAAGCAGAAGCGCGGAGGTATCGGTATTTGACGAGGGAAAAGATTGGCGAACCCAAGCCATCCGAGGAATAGAAATGTGATCCAGAAGATCCGCAACAGCGGTATTGTTTTTGAATTGTTCGTACATAAAACCTCCTAATTCTTAATAAAAATACCGCCCTGTCCAGGCGGCACAATGATGTTTCAGTTGATAGTTTTTAAATCTCAAATCCAGCGCAGCCTAACAGAATTGCCATAGCAAGAGAGACAAAGGAGCAGAGTACAGTGGAAATAAAAATATCTTTATAGCTATCCTTAGCCGTATATCCACAGGTATTTATAATGGTAATAAGCATACCGTTATTGGGCAGACAACTGAACCCGGCAGTGGCGATGGCTGCTATCCGGTGAAGAAGCTGAGGCCCCACTCCCATGGCCAGATATTGGGCGGAGAGAAGATTCATAGCCACATCCGCGCCGCCGCCTCCATTTCCGGTCATGCTTCCGGCAAAGGCACAAGCAAGACCGAGGGAGATGACGGGATTGACCGGCAGGGAGGAGATGAAATCCAGGATGGTCCGGGCTCCCGCACAGCCCAGGACCGCTCCGCCAAAGCCTACGGAAACGGCGGTGGTGACCATGGCCGGGGCAATCAGCTGAGCGCCCCGGTTTAAGGTGCCAAGCTTGTCTTTTAAGTTGCGCCAGCCGATTATCAGAGCCAGAAGGCAGCCGGAGAATACCGCGTAAACCAGTTCGACACCAAAAAAGTTGATTAAAATGATAATGAAGGCCAGAGGGAGGACCGAAAGCCAGGGCTTGACGCCCGCATCCTGACATGAGGCATTCGTCTGCTTTAACCGGGTCTCGTCCGCCTGAAAATGTTCTCCGCGCCGCCGTGCCTTGTTAAATTCATGGTTAAAGTAGAGAACCAGGAACAGGACAGCTGTCAGGGAGCAGATAAGGCCGGTCACAGGGGCCGCCATGGGAGAAGTGCCGATGTACTGGGAGGGAATGATATTATTTAACTGGGCTCCTCCCGGCAGCATGGAAAGGGGAAAGGTACAGGAACTGCTCATGATGCAGGCAGGCATCAGCCTGCCCGGCAAATCTGCCTTCCGGAAGGTGCTCAGAAAAATGGGATAAACGGTAAAAACGATAACAAAGACGCTGACTCCGCCGTAGGAGAGGAGGGCAGTAGCCAGCATTGCGCCGAACACCGCGTTTTTATCTCCAAAGGCTTTCCCGATCATCTGGGAAAAAGCCGCAGCCAGAAGGGTTTCTTCCATGATTTTTCCAAAAAGGGCGTTGGATACAAATACCAGGAAATATTTTCGGATGAAATCCCCAAGGGATACTGCGTAATGGTCGGCCATCAGCTCCGTGAAGCTGGCGCCGTTTGAAACGCACAGCACCAGCACACAGGGGATGGAGGCGGGAATCAGGCTGACTTTTTTATAAATCAGCAGAATCAGCAGGGCTACAGCCGCCGCAATTCCAAATACATTCATAATACATACTCCATTTAAAAGGACTTGCTGTCATGCAGAGAATTCCCTGCTGCGTGTCTCCCAATCCTTATTTCATATACTTCAGGCCCTGGGCGATGGTCATGACGTTTGCTTTGGCGATACACTCCTCAGTAGGCTCTTGTCCAAGTCCCGGCAGATCAGGAACCTTATATTTTCCGTTTACAGGCTGGTAATCGTATTTGCAGGTAGCTCTATTTACCGGATTCAAAGCCCTTTGGTGATGCTCGTGAATCAGGAAATTAGGGATAGCTGCTTCAATCTGCAGGGCTGCCGCTTTGGAGATCGGGCTGCCGCATACATGAATCTGGACGCTGGCATCATAAAGCCATCCCATATCACATATCTTTTTGGCCTCGGAAAGGCCGCCGCACAGACACAAGTCAGGCTGAATAACATCCAGAAGACGTTTTTCAAAAAACTGCCGGAAGCCCTGACGGGTGTAGATGCGCTCTCCGGAGGCGATAGGAATATTGGTCTTTTTCTTGATCTCCGTAAAGTTTTCTACATTAAGAGGATGAGCGGGCTCTTCATAATAGAAAATGCGCAGAGGCTCCAGGGCCTGGGCAATTTGGATGGCCGCCATAGTATCCGTGTTGGAGTGCATCTCGATAATGATATCCAAATCATCGCCGCCAGCCTCACGCATAGCAGCTACACGGTTATAAACGGAACGGATGACATGATTCTGAAGGGGGCCGCGAATATTCCAGGGTTTTCCGGAAGAATCAGGGATGATAATGGGGTCCACCTTGACACAGTCGTATCCTTCTTCCATGGCCCGTCTGGTTACATCGGCATACTCCTCCGGTTCTACAAGTTCCTGCTTAGTGATATTGCTGCCCCAGTTAAACTGGACCTGGCTTGCGTAGGTGCGCAGGTTATCGTTGGTTTTGCCGCCTAACAGTTGATAAATCGGAACACCCAGGGCTTTCCCTTTGATGTCTAGCAGAGCGATATCGATGGCGCTCATGGCAGCGGATACCACAGTTCCACCGCCCATGCCCCAAAAAGTTTTGCGGAAAATGGTCTCCCAAACCTCTTCGGTATGCATAGGATCCATACCGATGATCTGTTCTGCGAAATCCTGTATCATCCCTAGTCCGGCTCTCCAACCTTTGCCATACGCCAGTCCGGCCTCGCCCCAGCCGCAGATTCCCTCGTCCGTATTTACCCGCACAAGTACAGGACTCCACGCACCCCTGCTGGTAGCACCGTTATTTCCGCTTGGAAGCTGCATCGCATCAATACTAGTGATCTTCATGTTTAATTCCTCCTTAAATTATGATCGTTATAACCGATAGTTCTTTATGTTTTATGAAATCATGGATTTAACACTGTCCATGGAAACCTTACCGCTGTTGTAGCGTACGACTGCGTAGATGGCGCAGAATATCAGGAAGGCGACGTTGATCAGGACAATGGTCATGGGAAGTCCTTGAAGGGATAGATATACCATGTATACATTGGCCAGAACGGAAATCACCATGATGGCATAGAAAACCGGATCCGGTACATGGAGGAAGGATTTTTTCCATTGTTCAGCCATCATCTTGGGCATACGGATAATAGAAACCGCAGTCAGAAAACGAAGCAGATATCCTACCAGAACCAGATTGTTGGTAATAGTGGCAATGCTTAGATTAAATAACAGAGGCAAAATTCCAATTAAGAAAATAGCGACCATGATGACAGTAGGCACGTTTTTCCTGTTCGTCTTCTTGGCAATGGCCGGAAACCATCCGTCCTTGGCTGCGCGAAGAAGAGGATTGGCTCTGGAGCCATAGGTAGAATTCATGGTAGTGACAAGAGCCATTACCGGTCCGCCTATGATGAACAGAGGATAGAAAGCGCCGAACAGTTTTCTGGCCACATTGGTAAGAGGCTGGTCTGCCACCTCTTCAATGGGAAGAATTCCGCAGTCTGTAATCGCTACTGTCACATATACTATCAGGATAATGCCAGTGGAAATTAAAATTGCCAAGGGAACGTCTTTGGTAGGATTTTTGGCATCCTTGCTGAAATTCATAACCATGTACTGTCCATAAGTAGAGAAGGCATATACCGCAATGGCTGCCATAAAGCCGCCGTAACCATCCTGAAAGAAGGTAGGTCTGGAGATATCGTAAACTGCCGGATTAACCTGAGTCATCCCATAGAATCCGAAGACCAGGAGGGCGATTACCAGAATCAGGGACAGAACCTTTTGGACATTGGCCATAATGTTGACGCCGCCCAGATTCAGCACAAAGAAGAAGGTAACGGCGATTAGTCCGACGATCCGTCCGTTTGCTTCCGGGAAGATGGAATTGACGTAACTTCCAAGACTGGTTCCCAAAAGTGATAGATTTAAACATTGGGTGATAAAGGCGGTGGCATAAAAACCGGCTAGGCGTTTATCCAGCATGTTTGCTACAATACTGTATTCGCCTCCTTGAAGCATTGTAGCGCTGCTGATAAAAATAAAGGGCAGAATGCTGAAAAATCCGACGATAACTGCCGCCCCGTAAGCCAGCCAGGCGGAAACGCCGGTAATAGCGGCTGCGGTTCCGATAAGAGTAACCACCCCTGCGCCGATAACTTGGCCAGTGGAAATGGCGACCAGATCCGTTAACCCCAGCTTTCGTTCATTCACGGTAGAGCTCATGAAAATAACCTCCTTATGTTTGTTTCTCCGGAAACAAAATAATTCATTCCTGTTTCTGGATGATTGTACAACTTTGCCTTAAAATGCAAAGCGGCAAGGATATTGAATTGGTCTAATCGCGCGATTTGATCTGGATATGAGATGCTTTTTGTTGACATTGCATATCCTTTTGAGATAATAATATAAGCAAAAGAGGAAAAATGAAATTACTTTGTATTTTAAGAGATGTTAAACTATAATTTAATATCTAGAAAAGGACGGAACTATGGAATTACTTCAGCTAAAATACTTTCTGGAACTGGCAAGGACGGAGCATCTTTCGAGGACGGCGCAAAAGCTGATGATCTCTCCCCCCTCACTTAGCAGCACGATTAAGAAACTAGAAAACGAACTTGGGGTAAAACTCTTTGATCGATCTAAACAGCGAATTTATTTAAATGAAAATGGAAAACAGTTTTACAGCTATGTGGAACAGGCGATCGGGCTCCTGGACACGGGAGTAGCTTTGTTAAAGCCTGAGGAAACGGTAAAGGTTCTGAGCGTGGCGATGACAAGCCAGCCTATTTACAGCAATATGCTGTTTGAATATGAACATTCCGTGAAAAATATACAGGTTAAATCCTCAGTGATACAGATTGATGAGCTGGACCACGCAAAGATGGCGGCAGACTATCAGTTTTATCTGGGGATTATTGAGGACATTGACACAAATTATTTCGACTATCGTCAGCTGTTCCCAAGCGAAAAGCCAGTGGTCATTCTCTCAAAAAATCACCCCTTGGCAAAAGAAAACTCTCTTAGTCTGCCGCAGCTGAAAAATGAAGCCTTCATTTCCGTTTTGCGGGAAAATTCATCTGCTCATCGTTTTGTAGAGAGAATTTTCCAGCAGGGAAATTTTCATCCTAGAAAAATGTACTATGGAGGCTATCTTATGCGTGTTAAAATGGTGGCAGAGAATAAAGCTGTGGCGATTACCACCAAAGTGGGAGCCTCGGTTAATGCAATGCCACTGGATTCCATCGCTATAGTACCGTTAACAGGAGTCCCATTTACCAGGACTCAGGCGGTCTGCTGGAAAAAGGGGAGAAGGCTGTCGGCTATGGAAGAGGATTTTATTCAGTTTGCTATCCGCTATTTTCAAAAAAATCCTTTGATTGACCCGATGCTTTTATAGGGAAAATGGTCTTGCACATCCACTTGGCCTGGGGTACAATAAATACATTGAATAAAGAGAGCCCCATGAGGAGCGCAACGAAGGAGGACCACACTGTGAAATGCCCATACTGCAATGCGGCGGATACGAAAGTTATTGATTCAAGGCCGGCGGACGACAACTGCTCTATCCGAAGAAGACGCCAGTGCGAGAGCTGCGGAAAACGCTTTACTACCTATGAGAAGCTGGAAACCATGCCTTTAATGGTGATAAAAAAAGATAATTCCAGGGAGGTCTATGACCGCTCAAAAATCGAGGCGGGCATCCTTCATTCCTGCCATAAACGTCCGGTATCCACCCAGCAGATCAACGCGCTGATTGATGAGATAGAAAACCGAATTTTTAATATGGAAGAGAAGGAAATTCCCACATCCTTGATTGGAGAACTGGTGATGGAAAAACTAAAGGGGCTGGACGAGGTGGCCTACGTCCGCTTTGCTTCCGTTTACCGGGAATTCAAGGATGTGAACACCTTTATGGAGGAACTGAGAAAGCTGTTGAATCAATGACGAAACCCAGGAGAATGACATCATGATATTAGAGCGGTTTTATCCATGGGAGCGGAGAAATTCCGCGTATAAGATACCCTATGGACAATACTGGAAGGAAGGATACCGGGGCGTGATTTTTGATATAGATAATACCCTGGTTCCTCACGGAGTACCGGCGGATGAACGGGCCATAGAGCTTTTTGAAAGGCTCCACAAGATGGGCTTTTCCACCTGCCTTCTTTCCAACAACAAGGAACCACGAGTGAAATCTTTTGCCCTTCAGGTGGACAGCCCTTATCTTTACCAGGGCAAAAAACCGTCGCCCAAGGGATATCAGAGGGCTATGGAGAAGATGGGGACAGAAGCGGAGAACACCCTTTTTGTAGGTGATCAGCTTTTTACTGACATCTATGGGGCGAATCGGGCGGGAATCCGCAGTATTTTGGTAAGCCCAATCCATCCCAAGGAGGAGATTCAGATTGTACTGAAGCGCTTTCTGGAACGGCCGGTTCTCTGGGCTTATGAACGTAGCAGCAGAAACGGGTTGAAAAAACCGGAAAAAAGGGCTTGAAAATGCCTATCCGATAGTATAAAATAAAAAAGATTAGACACATTGAACGAATTGAGGAGGAAAATCTTAAGATGATATCAGCAGGAGATTTTAGAAACGGCATTACCTTGGAAATTGACGGACAGGTTGTGCAGATTGTCGAGTTCCAGCATGTTAAGCCGGGTAAGGGAGCGGCATTCGTTCGCACCAAGCTGAAAAATGTAATCAACGGAGGCGTAGTAGAGCGTACCTTCCGTCCCACCGAGAAGTTCCCGGCAGCCAGAATCGACCGGGTGGACATGCAGTACCTGTATGCTGATTCCGATCTGTACTATTTTATGAATCAGGAGACTTATGATCAGGTTGCTTTAAATAAGGACATTATCGGCGATGCATTAAAGTTTGTGAAGGAGAACGAGGTATGTAAGGTCTGCTCCTACAATGGCAATGTGTTTTCCGTAGAGCCCCCGCTGTTTGTAGAGCTGGAGGTAACCGATACGGAGCCCGGATTTAAGGGTGATACGGCAACCGGCGCCAGCAAGCCTGCTACGGTAGAGACAGGCGCTGTTGTTTCTGTTCCGCTGTTTGTAGAGCAGGGCGATAAGATCAAGATTGATACCAGAACCGGCGAGTATCTGTCCAGAGTGTAAGATTTCATTCGGTTCAAAAAGGGTTTGAGCCGCTCCGGTTGAAAACTGCCGGAGCGGTTTTTTTGTACTATGGTTGCAACTGTTCAGAAAAGGAGATATAAACGTGAAAAAGCTGCTTGATTTAATGGAAGGCGAGATAAAGAAAGCCTTTGAAGAGGCAGGCTTCGACCCTGCCTATGCTAAGGTAGTACTGTCCAACCGTCCGGATCTGTGCGAATATCAGTGCAACGGCGCCATGGCGGCGGCGAAGGCTTATAAAAAGAAGCCCATCGATATTGCAGATCAGGTGGTGGGAATTCTTCAGGAAAGAAGCGGGATGTTCTCTCAGATTCAGGCGGTGATGCCGGGATTTATTAATTTGAAGCTGTCAGAGGAATTCCTGGCGCGCTATATGGGAGAAATGTCTGCCGCCCCGAAGCTTGGAGTGGAGGAGCCGGAGAAAAAAGAAACCATCATTGTGGACTACGGCGGGGCCAATGTGGCCAAGCCTCTTCATGTGGGACACCTGCGCTCTGCGGTAATTGGCGAGAGCGTAAAGCGTCTGGGAAAATTCCTGGGACACCATATGATCGGCGACGTTCATCTGGGCGACTGGGGACTTCAGATGGGGCTGATTATCGAGGAGCTGCGGGACAGGAAGCCGGATTTGCCCTATTTTGATTCTTCTTTCCAGGGACCATATCCTCAGGAGGCTCCTTTTACCATCAGCGAGCTGGAGGAGATTTATCCGGCGGCCAGCGCCAAATCTAAAACCGATGAGGTATTTAAAGAGAGGGCCCATGAGGCGACTTTGCGCCTCCAGCAGGGGTATGCGCCTTACCGGGCTATTTGGAAACACATTATACAGGTTTCTGTCACGGACTTAAGGAAGAATTATCATAGCCTGAATGTGGATTTCGACCTGTGGAAGGGAGAAAGCGACGCGGATCCTTATATTCCGAAACTGATTGAGATCCTGGAAAGTAAGGGAATGCTAAAAGAAAGCCAGGGAGCGTTGGTGGTGGAAGTGGCCAGAGATACGGATACCAAAGAGATTCCGCCCTGTCTGATCCGTAAATCCGATGGAGCTGCTCTTTATGCTACTTCCGATCTGGGAACCATCATTGAACGGGAAGAGGATTTCCATCCGGACCGGTATATCTATGTTGTGGACAAGCGCCAGGAGATGCATTTTATTCAGGTATTCCGCGTAGCCAAGATGGCTGGAATTGTAAAGGAAGAAACACCTATGGTGTTTTTAGGATTCGGCACCATGAACGGCAAGGATGGAAAACCCTTTAAAACCAGGGACGGCGGCGTTATGCGTCTGGAGAAGCTCATCGGTGAAATCGATGAGGCGGTTTACGGAAGAATCATGGAGAACCGCACAGTGGACAGTGAAGAAGCTATGGAAACGGCGAAAATTGTGGGGCTGGCTGCTTTAAAATACGGGGATCTGTCCAATCAGGCGGCCAAGGACTATGTCTTCGATGTGGACCGTTTTATTTCCTTTGAAGGCAACACAGGACCTTATATTCTTTATACGATTGTGCGGATCAAATCCATTCTGAATAAATACCAGGATCAGGGAGGAGAGCCGAAACAGGGAAAGATTCTGCCTGCGGCCGCGCCGGGAGAGAAGGATCTGATGCTGCGGATTGCCAGATTTTCCGAGGTGATGGTGAATTCCTTTGAAGAAATGGCTCCTCACAAGATTTGTCAGTATATTTACGAACTGGCCAACAGCTTTAACAGTTTTTACCACGATACCAAAATTTTGTCTGAGGAAGATGAGGAAAGAAAGAAAAGCTACATTGCTTTGATTTCTCTGGCAAAGCAGGTTCTGGAAACATGCATCCAGGTGCTGGGATTTGAGGCTCCGGACCGGATGTAAGGATTTACAGGAATCCCGGCTGCCCGGAGCAGTCCGGGCGGTTCGGGGAAAGCGTGGGGGAATATGAAAATTATAGAAATGCATACCGACCGCTTTTGGAAGGGAGAGGCGGGAATCCGCGGGCTGGTGGAAGATAAAGGCCATACTTGGCGGGTGAATCTGCAGGTGAAGGAGGGCCGCATTCGCGACTATTCCTGCACCTGTCCGGAGGGCAATTCCTATAAGGGCGTTTGCGCCCATGGGGAAGCCCTTTTTGCGTATTATGAAACCTGTGTAAAGCAGCAGGAGCAGCCTCCGGTGCAGACCTCCCCGGAAGTCTGGTCTATGATCCGTCAATATACCAATGGACAGGTGGCGGGGCTGATGGCAGGGGAGGAACAGGGACAGGTAGGATTGGTTCCGGAGATGATTCTCGCCGGAAGAGACACCTTAAAAATATCTTGGCAGGTGGAAGGAGAAAAGTGCCTGAAGATCCGGGATCTGTCTGCATTCTGCGACAATGTCCGTCATGAACGTTATGGAGAGTACGGGAAAACCATGGGGTTTTATCACAGCCCCCTTTGCTTTCGGGAGGACAGCAGAGAGCTGCTTCGCTTCCTTCTGGAATTTGTGGATGAGGAGAATCACAGCGGAGAACTTGTCCTGAAAGCCCCTTTGAGAGACCGCTTTTTTGGCCTGGTTCAGGGAAGAACCCTGAAACTGTGGTCATGGAATCAAGGGTGGAATCTTTCTGTTGTGAATCAGGATCCAAAGCTTAAGATTCTGGTACGCCGCTGCGGCCGGGATGGGATCGAGGTCTTGTTTCAGGGCTTTCTTGCGGAAGAGGAAGAAGAGACCGCGGCCCGCGCCATCCTCCCGGGCGAGGAGCAGTTATACCTGATTTGCGAGGACCGGCTGATTTGCTGTTCCAGGCAGTTCCGCCGCGTGGCGGGTCCTTTTTTAAAGGCCATGGGTCCGAGCCGCAAAGTGACGGCTTCCGGAAGGGATCTTCCCCTTTTTTATACCAGGGTGCTAAAGCCGCTGGAAGGGGCGGCTAAAATGATCCGGGAGGATGTGCGCCTGGAGGATTATGAGCCGGATCCGCTTCAGGCTGTATTTCGCTTTGACAGCCCCGGAAAAAATCAGGTGGTGATGGAGCCGATCCTTTCCTATGGGGATTTTCATTTCCACCCGGTAGAAGATGAAAATCTGCCCAGGGCCTTGTGCAGGGATGTGCCCGGGGAGTTTCGAATCAGCCGTTTGATCAGCCGGTATTTTCGCTATAAATCCCAGGACGGTCTTCGGGTAATTCTCCGGGACGACGAGGAAGCTCTTTATGAACTTCTGAGAGAGGGAATGGCCCAGTTTGGCCGTTTGGGACAGGTGGAGGTCTCAGAGAGGATGAAGGAACTGAAGGTGCTTCATCCGCCCATCCCATCGATTCAGATGGGGTATGAACATGGATGGCTGGATCTGAAAGTTGATACCGAGGGGCTCTCTTTATCGGAACTGGAAGGAGTCTTTGCAGCCTATGAGAGCAGGAAGAAATATTACCGCCTGAAAAGCGGGGAATTTTTAGCTTTAGGGGAAGATGGGCTGAAAGTGGTGTCTGAATTAGTGCGGGATCTGGGCATCACGAAAAAGGAGCTTCGCCAGGGTCAGATTCATCTGCCGGCCTACCGCAGCCTTTATCTGGACAGCGTCCTTAGAAAAAATGGGGAGATCCGCTGCATCCGTGACCGGAATTTCCGGCAGCTTCTTCTGAATTTGGATGAAGGGGAGCGGGAATGGGAGGTTCAGGAGGAACTGAAGCCGGTATTAAGAGACTACCAGAAGGAAGGGTTTGCCTGGCTGAAGACTTTGGACCAGAATGGATTCGGAGGAATTCTGGCAGATGATATGGGCTTGGGAAAAACAATTCAGATCATTGCCCTTTTGGCAGACACCTACAGGGGAGAGGAGAAAGAAAAAGCGGGACACACATTGATTATCTGCCCGGCATCTTTGGTATATAACTGGGAGCAGGAAATTCTCCGCTTTGCCCCGGATTTAAAACCTGTGCTGATTTTGGGAAATGGCTCGGCAAGGAAGGAACTTTTGGAAAAGCTTCCGGATCAGGGGAGGATTTTGATTACCTCTTACGAACTGTTCCGCCGGGATGGGGCCAGGTATGGGAAAATGAATTTCCGCTATCAGATTGTGGATGAGGCTCAGTATATTAAGAATGCAGCGACTCAGAGCGCCAGAGCAGTGAAAGGTGTGGCTGCCAGAACCAGATTCGCCCTGACAGGAACGCCGGTGGAAAATCGGCTGGAGGAACTGTGGAGCATATTTGATTTTCTTATGCCCGGCTTTCTGTTTACCGGAAGAAAATTTCATCAGGACTATGAGATCCCCATTCACCGGGGGGAACAGGAGGTTCTGGAGCGTTTAAGGGCAATGACGGCTCCTTTTATCTTGAGACGGCTGAAAACGGATGTGCTGAGGGAACTGCCCCCCAAGGTGGAACAGGTGATTTATACCGGTTTGGAGGGAGAACAGAAAAAGCTCTATACTGCCTGGGCAAAGCGCTTGAAGGACCGGCTTGGAAATGGAGAGGGAGAGTTGGGGCAGGAACGGTTTGGAATTCTGGCAGACCTGCTGCGGCTGCGTCAGATCTGCTGCGACCCAAGGCTGGGATTCGAGAATTACGATGGGCCTTCGGCAAAGCTGGAAACCTGTATTCATCTGGTTCGTCAGGGAATAGAGGGAGGTCACAGAATTCTGCTGTTTTCTCAGTTTACATCTATGCTGGAACTGATTGAAAAGCGATTCTGTCAGGAGAAAATCGCTTATTTGAAACTGACCGGGGAGACCTCCAAAGAAGAGAGGGCCAAGCTGGTGCGCCGGTTTTCAGAAGGAACGGAGCCGGTGTTTCTTATATCGCTGAAAGCCGGAGGAACGGGACTTAATCTTACAGCCGCAGATTTGGTGATTCATTATGACCCCTGGTGGAACGTGGCGGCGCAGAATCAGGCGACAGACCGGACGCATCGAATCGGGCAGGAACGCCAGGTTACCGTATATCAACTGATTGCCAAGGATACGGTAGAGGAAAATATGCTGACTCTTCAGCAGTCCAAGGAAAAACTGGCCAGGGAAGTGATTTCCGCCTATGACGGTGAGAACAGACTGAGCCGCAAAATGTTGCTGAGCCTTCTGGAAGCCCGGGAAGAATCATAGTTGTTTCGATAAAAAACAGCGGTCAGATCCCTCTGGAATTGTACGCGAAAAAGTACAATTTCACACAAATTAGCAAAAATTTAACAATGCAGATAAAAATATAACGAAAGAAAAATCAATTGTATACCTTTTTGAATTGTGCTATACTAAAAGATACGAAACAGATAGAATGCTGTTTGAAATTACAAGAAAGAAAGAAGGTTAAAAACCATGGGTTTGGCGACTTTTAAAGGCGGCGTCCACCCTTACGAGGGTAAGGAACTGGCCGAAAACAAACCGGTGCAGGTGTTGGAGCCTAAGGGAAACCTGGTTTATCCGATGTCCCAGCACATTGGAGCTCCGGCAAAGCCGCTGGTTTCAGTGGGCGACCATATCCTGGCGGGTCAGAAGATTGGCGAAGCAGTGGGATTTATCTCCGCCAATGTGATCTCCTCTGTATCAGGCGTGGTAAAGGCCATCGAGCCCCGGAGAGTGGCGGGCGGAGGTATGTCTCTCTCAGTCATTGTGGAAAATGACGGCCAGTATGAAACCGTGGAGGGAGTGGGCGAGGAGCGGGATTACCAGACGCTGTCCAAGGACGAGATCCGTTCGATCGTCAAGGAAGCAGGAATCGTAGGTATGGGCGGCGCAGGCTTTCCGACCCACGTAAAGCTGACTCCGAAAGATGATAAGGCGATTGACTACATACTGGTGAATGGTGCGGAGTGCGAGCCTTATATTACCGCCGACTACCGTTTGATGATGGAGAATCCGGAGGCAATTGTAGGCGGGCTGAAGGTGATTCTGCAGCTGTTTGAGAACGCCAAAGGCGTGATCGCTGTTGAGAACAACAAGCCGGAAGCTATTAAAAAGTTGGAAGCCCTTGTGGCAGGAGAGCCCCGAATCAGCGTGGCTGCCCTGCTGACCAAGTACCCTCAGGGAGGCGAGCGCTCTCTGATCTACGCAGTGACGGGACGCAAGGTCAATTCATCCATGCTTCCCGCGGATGTAGGCTGTATCGTGGACAATGTAGATACGGTACGGGCTATTTACGAAGCGGTCTGTCAGTCCGCCCCTCTGATGGAGCGAATTGTAACGGTGTCCGGAGATGCGGTGGCAGAGCCAGGAAACTTCCGGGTGAAGCTGGGAACGAACTGCCAGGAGCTGATTGAAGCGGCCGGCGGCTTTAAGGGTGAGCCTGAGAAGGTTATTTCCGGAGGCCCCATGATGGGACAGGCCATGTTCAGCCTGGATGTACCGGTGGCTAAGACTTCTTCCGCCCTGACCTGTTTCACCAAGGATCAGGTGACGGCTATGGAGCCTACCCCCTGTATCCGCTGCGGACGCTGTGTAAGCGTATGTCCCAGCCATATTATTCCTGTGAAAATGATGAAAGCGGCCCTGAGAGATGACTGCGACGAGTTCGAACGTTTGAACGGAATGGAATGCATGGAGTGCGGAAGCTGTACCTATATCTGTCCGGCAAAGCGTCCTCTGACGCAGGCCTTTAAGGAAATGAGAAAGAAAGTTGCGGCCAACCGCAGGAAGAAAGGGTAGGAGGGACAAAGGTTATGAATAATTTATTACATGTATCCTCATCTCCCCATGTGAGGTGCAAAGATACCACTCAGAACTTGATGCTGGATGTGGTAATCGCCATGCTTCCTGCCGCGGCCTTCGGCGTGTACCGTTTCGGCGTCTACGCTTTGGTAGTGATACTGGCTACTGTGGCGGCCTGCGTGGCCAGTGAATATATCTGGCAGAAGCTGATGCACAAGCCCATTACCGTAAACGACTGCAGCGCAGTGGTGACCGGTATGATTCTGGCGCTCAATATGCCTCCGGAAATTCCGGTCTGGATTCCCATGCTGGGAGGCGTGTTCGCCATTATCGTGGTAAAGCAGCTTTACGGCGGCCTGGGACAGAACTTTATGAACCCGGCCCTGGCGGCAAGATGCTTTCTTCTGATTTCATTTGCGGGACTGATGAATGACTTCTCATCTGCGGCGATCGGCTTTGACAGCCTGACCGGAGCCACGCCTCTGGCCAGTATGAGAGCCGGAAGCGGAGCGGATTTAAGCGCCTTGTTTTTGGGATTGATTCCCGGAACTATCGGAGAGGTTTCCACCCTGGCCCTTCTCATCGGAGGCGTTTACATGATTGTAAAAAAGGTGATCAGCCCCAAGATTCCGCTGACGTACATCGGAACATTCGCGGTGTTTGTTTTCCTTTTTGGCGGCTTTGATATCTCCTATACTTTAAACCAGATCTGTGCAGGCGGTCTGGTATTCGGAGCCTTTTTTATGGCGACCGACTATGTGACCAGTCCCATTACCCCCAAAGGCCAGGTGGTTTACGGTGTGATTTTAGGACTGATTACGGGAGTTTTCCGTCTGTGGGGAGCTTCCCCGGAGGGAGTATCCTACGCAATCATTCTGAGCAACCTGTTTGTGCCTATGATTGAGCGGTTTACTCTTCCTAAGGCATTTGGAAAGGAGGGTAAGCAGTCATGAAAGGAATCGTAAAAGACGCGGTAATTTTATTTGTTATCACCCTGATTGCCGGCGTTTGTCTGGGAGCGGTTCATGAAATTACCCTGGAACCTATCGCCCAGGCCCAGCTGGCTGCTAATACAGCTACTTACCAGGAGGTTTATCCGGATGCAGCTTCCTTTGCTGTCAATGAGGAGCTGACGGGGGCCATTGAAACCAGTGCCGAGGAGATCGCGGGCCAGGGATATGGCTCCGTAACCGTAGACAGTGTGCAGGAGGCCCTGGACGCATCGGGCAGTGTCATCGGCTATCTGATTACCTCCACTTCTACAGAAGGCTACGGCGGTTCCATCCAGGTGGCAGTTGGAATTACCAACGAGGGATCCCTGACCGGCATTGGATTCTTAAGCATTTCCGAGACTGCCGGACTGGGAATGAACGCCCAGAACCCGGAATTTAAGGATCAGTACGCAGGAAAGACAGCCCAGGTATTTGAGGTGACAAAGACAGGCGCTACGGCGGATAATCAAATCAACGCCATCAGCGGCGCGACCGTTACCTCAAGAGCTGTGACCGGAGCTGTAAACGCAGCGGTTTATTTCTATCAGAACTGCATTGCACAGTAGGAGGTGGGATTGTGAACAAGTATATCGAACGTATTTATAACGGTGTCTGGAAAGAAAATCCCAGCTTTGTGCAGATGCTGGGACTCTGCCCCACCTTGGCAGTTACTACCTCGGCCATGAACGGTATCGGCATGGGACTGTCCACTACAGTAGTTTTGGTGGCGGCAAATATTGTAATTGCGGCTCTGAGGAATCTGATTCCCGACCGCGTCCGCCTGCCAGGCGAGATTGTGGTAGTGGCCTCCATGGTAACTGTGGTGGACATGCTGATGGAGGGCTTTACGCCAGACCTTTATAAGGCCCTGGGAATCTATATTCCCCTGATTGTTGTAAACTGTATCATTCTGGGACGGGCAGAGGCTTATGCTATGAAGAACGGCCCGCTGCTTTCCGCTTTTGACGGCATTGGCATGGGACTGGGCTTTACCATCGCCCTGGTGCTCATTGGCTCCTTCCGTGAGCTTTTGGGAACCGGCGCGGTCTTCGGAATCCAGATACTGCCGGACTCCTATGAGCCCATCACCATTTTCATTCTGGCGCCGGGAGCCTTCTTCGTGCTGGCTATGCTGACGGCTCTTCAGAATAAGCTGAAGATGCCCTGCGCCACTAACGGCTCAGTGAAGAAGAAAACGAAGCTTGGCTGCAGCGGCGACTGCCTACACTGCGCCGGCCATATGGAAAATCAGGCGGAACAGGAGGGGAAATAGTTAAATGAAAGATTTACTGATTATCGCCATCAGCTCCGCGCTGGTCAGCAACGTGGTATTAAGCCAGTTCCTGGGAATCTGTTCCTTCGTAGGTGTATCCAAAAAGGTGGAAACTGCGGCAGGAATGGGCGGAGCCGTTATCTTTGTTATTACGATCGCGTCGGTGGTTGCCAGCCTGATTTATGACTGGATTCTCCACCCGCTGAACCTGGATTATTTGAACACCATTGTGTTCATTCTGGTAATCGCGGCCCTGGTGCAGATTGTTGAGATGTTTTTAAAGAAGTGCATGGTTTCTCTGTATAATGCCCTGGGCGTGTACTTGCCCCTGATTACCACCAACTGCGCGGTTCTGGGCGTGGCCCTGACCAATGTGCAGGACGGCAATAATTTCTTTGAGAGCGTAATCAACGGCTTCGGAACCGCGGCGGGATACACCATCGCCATTGTTCTTCTGGCCGGAATCCGTGAGCAGATGGAAGGAAATGACATCCCATATAACTTCCAGGGTTCACCCATTGTACTGGTAACTGCCGGACTGATGGCAATCGCATTCTTCGGATTTTCCGGATTGCTGTAATAGAAGGAGGATACGAAAATGGATGTAATGGCTATTGTAATCGCTACGGCAGTGGTAGCTGTCATCGGCCTGATTGTGGGCTTGGGGTTGGGACTGTTCGGCGAGAAGTTTAAGGTAGAGGTAGATGAAAAGGAAATGGCAGTCCGGGAAGAACTGCCGGGAAACAACTGCGGCGGCTGCGGATATGCGGGCTGCGACGCTTTGGCTAAAGCCATCGCTGCCGGCGAGGCTCCGGTAAACGCATGTCCTGTGGGAGGAGCTCCTGTAGGAGAGAGAATTGCCGCGATTATGGGCGTTCAGGCTCAGGCTGGCGAGAAGAAGGTGGCATTTGTCAAGTGCAGCGGAACTTGCGACAAGGCTAAGGTGAAATACCAGTACGCCGGAATTCTGGACTGTGCCAAGGCTACCGTAGCGCCGGGCTCAAGTCCCAAAGCCTGTTCCGCAGGATGTATGGGCTTCGGTTCCTGTGTGAAGGCCTGCGCCTTTGACGCCATCCATGTAGAGGATGGTGTGGCAGTAGTAGATCAGGAGAAGTGTGTGGCCTGCGGTAAGTGTGTGGCAGCCTGCCCCAATAAGCTGATCGAGCTTGTTCCCTACAAGGCAGAGCATCGGGTGCGCTGCAACTCCCATGAGAAGGGCAAGGCGGTGAAGGAGGTCTGCGCTGCCGGATGTATTGGATGTACCTTATGTACCAAGCAGTGTGAATTTGACGCGGTACATATGGAGAATAATCTGGCGGTCATCGACTACGAGAAGTGTACGAACTGCGGCAAGTGTGCGGCCAAGTGTCCGGTGAAGGTGATTTCTTAAGGACGGCTTCGGAGCCGGTAAAAATAAAAACGCCATGGGCGGTCGGGAAAGTGCTGACTGCCTGCGGCGTTTTTTTTGCTGATTAAAATGGGAAAAATGGTTAAAAGTGGGGATTCAGGACAAAAATCGACAAAATAAGTCAGAGGAAAAAATGGCGGATTTTCGACGGAAAACCGCCATTTTAATTTACATAACATATTTCCGCAATTAAAAGTATGTAATAAATAGATTTTAAAATTAACAATAATGTAACAAAAATGTAAAATATCTATAGTCATAATACACAAAAATATTGGAAGAAAACACGATATAAAATACAAAAATCATAAATAAAACGAAATGATTTTTGGATGCTGGGAAAAATGTAACAAACATGTTAAATTGCCATTGACAGACGAGGCCGATCTCTCTATAATAACCGTTACATCCCCGGGAAAAAGTGCAAAAGTGGGGGATCATCCCATTTTTTTGCCAAAACGAATGTAGAAGCCTTATCGGGCTTTTAAAAGAAAAGAGGAGTATGTATGCGGACTATGCATTCATTTCTTCGCACACGATTCCTGTTTAAGCAGGTTCGAAAGGGCAGGATAGCCGCTCTTGCTGCGGGAACAGCAGCGGCAGTTGCTCTGGCCTTTCCTTCCATGGGCTTTGGAGGAAATGTCAGGGAAGCGGCAGCAGTTCGGACTGTGCAGAAGGAGCCGGAAAAGCCGGTGAAAACTGCTTCATCCAGGGCAGCAGGCACGGCCTTTCTGATGGCAGGCGAAGAAATCAGGTTTGTTACAGAAGCAAAAGTACAAATCGAACTTTTAAATCAGAACAGTACGGCAAAGATTTTCAGCGGACAGCTTTTGGCCCAGAGGATCCGTCAGCAGCAGGAAGAAGAGCGGCTGAAGCAGGAACGGGCCGAGGCGGCCAGGCAGGAGCGGCTGAGGCGGCAGCAGGAAGAAGAAAAACGCCGTCAGGAAGAACAGGCGAGGAAAGAAGCCGAGGAAGCAGCGCAAAAGGCCGAGGAAGAGAGACGGGCAGCCAGAAGGATTCCATGCAGCGAGGAGGACTATCAGGTCCTTTTACGAATTGTTCAGGCGGAAGCAGGCATTTGTGATGAAAAGGGGAAGATTCTGGTGGCAAATGTGATTATTAACCGGGTTCTTTCCGATGAGTTTCCGGACAGTGTCCGGGATGTGGTTTACGAACCCTCACAGTTTCAGCCGGTATCCACCGGTTCCATTAATTCCGTCCAGGTGACGGACGAAACCATCCGGTGCGTGGACCGGGCGCTGGCAGGAGAGGATTACTCTCAGGGGGCCTTGTATTTTATGAACCGGAGAGCATCCGGCAGCTCTGCCTCCTGGTTTGATTGTCATTTGAATTATCTTTTTGCTCATGACGGCCACGAATTTTTTAGATGACTGCCCCTTGAAACGGATTCTGTTTTCAGATAAAACTTAAAAAATCTTAAGACTTCTCGTTGACTTTTTAACGATATAATGAGATAATAGATTCAAGTTTCGGTTTAACAGGACATGCCAAAACTTTACACTACTTAATCTCAAGAGGAGGCAGAAAGATATGGAAACATATGGTCTGGAAAAGCTGGGTATCATCAGCCCGGCAGCGGTTTACCGTAATTTAACTCCGGCTCAGTTGACGGAGGCTGCTCTGCGCAGAAAAGAGGGAACTTTAAGCAACAAGGGAGCTCTGGTGGTTACTACAGGAAAGTACACCGGTCGTTCTCCGGAGGATAAATTTATTGTCGACACCCCCACCATTCATGATCAGATTGCATGGGGAAAAGTAAACCGTCCCATTGAGAAGGCAAAATTTGACGCGATCAAGTCCAAGATGGTGGCATATCTTCAGAATCGGGAGATTTTTATTTTCGACGGCATGGCAGGAGCAGATCCCGCCTGCACCAAGAAGTTTCGTATTGTAAATGAGCTGGCAAGCCAGAACCTGTTTATTCACCAGCTGCTGATTCGTCCTACGGCAGAAGAGCTGGCAAACTACGGAGAGGCTGATTTCACAATTATTGCGGCTCCGGGCTTTAAGTGTATTCCCGAGATTGACGGCGTGCATTCCGAAGCGGCTATCCTGGTAGATTACGAGGCGAAGCTGGTTCTGATTGCAGGCTCTCAATATGCAGGAGAAATTAAGAAGAGCGTATTCTCTGTTATGAACTTCCTGATGCCTCAGGAGAACGTGCTGCCTATGCACTGCTCCGCGAATATGGATCCTGAGACCGGCGACACCGCTGTATTCTTCGGACTTTCCGGCACCGGTAAGACCACCCTTTCCGCAGATCCCAACCGCCGTCTGATTGGTGATGACGAGCATGGCTGGTCTGAACACGGAATCTTTAACTTCGAGGGCGGCTGTTATGCGAAGTGCATTAATCTGGATCCCGAGGGAGAGCCAGATATCTACAATGCCATCAAGTTCGGCAGCCTGGTAGAAAACGTGGTGATGGATCCTGAAACCAGAGAGTTTGACTTCTTTGACGGAAGCCTGACTGAGAATACCAGAGTGGGATATCCCATTGATTATATCCCCAACGCTCAGATACCGGGCGTAGGCGGAATCCCCAAGGTTGTAATCTTCCTGACTGCGGATGCCTTCGGCGTTCTGCCTCCCATCAGCCGTCTGGACGAGAATGCGGCCATGTATCATTTTGTAACCGGATTTACTTCTAAGCTTGCAGGAACCGAGCGCGGTGTTAAGGAGCCTCAGCCCACTTTCTCCACGTTGTTCGGTGAACCCTTTATGCCTATGGATCCTTCCGTATATGCCAATATGCTGGGAGAGAAGATTGAGAAGTACAATACCAAGGTTTATCTGGTAAATACCGGATGGACCGGCGGCCCTGCTTCCGGCGACGGCAAGCTGGGAAGCCGTATGAAATTAAAATATACCCGCGCCATGGTAACTGCCGCTCTCAACGGCTCTCTGGAGAATGTGGAGTACAAGCATGACGATGTGTTCAATCTGGATGTGCCTCAGAGCTGCCCGGATGTACCCGATGAGATCATGAACCCCAGAGATACCTGGGAGGACAAGGCAGCCTACGATGTACAGGCTAAGAAGCTGGCTAAGATGTTCGCAGACAACTTTGCTAAGAAGTATCCCAACATGCCTAAGCATATTGCGGAAGCTGGTCCCAAGGGAGAATAATCCGGGGAAGAAGTTTCCGACGGCAGAAATCGATCAATAACGTCAATAAAAAAGATCCCGCAGCGGTTTAGACGGGTGCTCGTAAGAAAGTAATTCACTCAAAATTACACTTACGGCATCTGTCAGACGGGATTGGAAAAAAGCAGGGGAATCATTCTTTTTCAGAATGATTCCCCTGCTTTCATAATACCTTTTTGGATGTATATTGCAATTTTTCTATGTCATATACGCTTACTGATACACACTCAAATAGGTCGGGATTAAAAATTGCAAGGTTATACCCGCCTGGATTAGTTGTGCTGTTGTATTCAATCCCATCATATTCTTGCGTTCCGTTATGTTCGATGCTTTTGATAAAATCAACAATGTATTGTGTGGGGACGTAGTCCAATGTACTGTCGCTTCTACGCAAAGATTTGCTCATTTCAGAATTTAACTTTTCAAGATATTGCTTGTTTATTGCGTGGTCAAGGTATTCAAGACCATCAACAAACGGGCTAATCTCCGTTATAGCACGAAGATCCACCACCGTAATATCTTGCTTTAATCGAAATGTGCCGACACTTACAAAATCGAACACACCAGCACGCACTTCATGCAAGGTAGTATCAACATCACTTGCCACATACAGGCAAGTGATTCCTCTTGCGTTAGCCCTACCTTCCGAACTTTTACCAGCAGGGGGTGCTGACATTTCACTTATTGGATATCCGGTTTGTTCAGAAATTCTTGCACGATAAAATAAATTCCCAGTCTTGTAAGTTTTACGAATAAACGAGCAATATTTTTCCAGAATATCAAAATTTATTAGCTTTGAATGATATCGGTTCTTTGTCTTGATTTCAGTTACAAATGCATCCCAATCATTGTTTTTTAATAAAGCATGACTCTGTAGATACACATTATCATACAACTCTGGAATACCAACAGTTCCATCCAAAATTTCCGGGACATTTACATATAATTCATGACAAACCGACTTTAATATCTCATAAATATGGATTCTTGGAATCCCTGAAAAAATATTCCACCGTTCTTTCAGATCATCAATCAAAGATCTGGTTTCGGCTTTGGGATAGGTATCTGGAAGCATTGTAGAAGGAGTGTAAATGCTCAACAACTCTTCAAAATAAGGAGTTAATTCGCTTTGTGTGCTTGTATCATATAAGTGTCCCTCTCTGTGATGACACACGGGACATTCTCCTACATTCGATGCCGATACAGAGCAAATAATTGAAGCTATTTCCCTGTCATTAAAGCAATGCTCACAAAAAATCATATTGCTACCCCATCCAAATACTTGCTCATCAGTTCAAGATGGTGCATAATTGAATACTTCTTTACGACACCTAATCCAGGGTAGGTCTTGTTGCGGTAAGCTGCTTCAAATTCTCGTATTCCGACAGTATCTAATTTCATGGTTTTATTCCACTCGACCAGTTTTTCAACTGCTTCTGCAAATTTTCTTGCCGGGTCAGAAATATCATCGTTAGAATCAGAAACAAAGTGTGCAATTCGCAAAATATTTTTTCTATCAAAGTATACAATGTGAATTGCCACAGCGTATGGAGCAAACCCCGTTTCGCTATACTCCTCACCAACAACAGAATAATCAGCAAAACCTTTGTATCCATCGTCTGCATAATACAGATGATCAGAAGAAAAGAATTCTGTTTCTATATCTGAGTAATCAATATTGCGTGTTTGCTTAGGAAAATGGTCTTCACACATAACACGATTGGGGCGAATTCTTCTTCTGAAATCACCTTTGTCGGGTATCACATTATATAGGGGAATTCTATCACCAATTACTTCTTCGTAATTGCCCAAATATTCCGGGTTATTGCAAAGTAAAAGCAACGAATCAATGGGAATACCATTTTTTGCTGCATTTTTGATGTGCGCATCCAACTTTGATGTTACATAGAAAGAAGAAATGACATTGGCATCTTTAAGTTGCTCACTGGCTTGCTCCCGAATTTTAGCATTACTTTCCTTTTTCAAATCCTTAATCCAAGAGCCTACTTGCGGATTACGAATGACAGCAATGGGTTTTCCGGCTTTTATGAAAGAATCCACGGTTTTTGTGTATGTCGATGATACTTTTACTGGTTCTACAATAGGGATTATTTTGTTGCTAAGAAGGCTTTTGTTAACACACTCACGGAGAGCCAAAAGCTCAAATTGACGACCTCGCAAAATTGGGAAATACATAATATCCTCCTATGTACTTAAAAAGCGACATAATTTTGCGTAGTCACTTTTCTTGTAATTTGAAAAATAAATTAAAAACTTCAATTCATACGGTATTTTTGAGTATTCGACAACATCAATTTTTGCTCGTGATTTTAAGGCTTGGACAAACATTTGATAGGCTATATCCGTTGGCAATGACTCAAACATTGCTTGACACTCTCTATAATACTCAAATTGCGACACATCTGGCAACAGACCGAAATGCTTAAGTAAGATTTGCTCATACTCATTTTTGCGCAAGATCTTAAACATAATTGTTTTTGAAAGCATATCGCCATATTCAATCGGTTCCTTGCGTACACTTAATGTTCCTTTTTTTGTCAATAAACAGATTCCTGTTGGAGAATTTTGTAGCTTTTGTTGTACACTATCAAAATTCTTTTCTGATGTAACAACAACTACTCTTGAAAAAGCTTTATAATAATCTTCAATTTGACCGTCGAGACGATCAAAATTATCCAATGCCGTTTTTATCTCGTATACAACAGCTTTTCCGTTTATTAAAATGAAGTCGGCTTTGGAATTTCCAACCGGAACTTCTGTTAATGCGGTTGTCGTGCGTGGACTATGGATGCCGAGTAATAGTTTGTTCAGTAGAGTGTTTTTATAAAAATATTCATTTTGGTATTCTTTTTTTAGGTATTGGTAAATTTCGCTAATACATTCTCCGTTGGTCTTCTCAGCAGGATCAACGATATATCTGCGAATCGCTGCTATATATGCAGGACTTTCCCCATCATCAATTACTTGCTTAAAGGTGTTTCGAGTAAAGAACCGGTTAAGCAATATTGAATTAGCATTGTCCACTCAAAACACCACCTCTCTACAAACAGAATTATTGTCTTGTTGGTTTTAATGCATTCGATGGGATCAACCAAATTCGGCTTACTTGTATTGCCCCTTGAATACGATTTGTTTTGCAAAGAATTTGAACTTGCCGTTCGGTGATTTTCCATTTGGCGGCAGTTTCTTTCACTGTCATATAGTTTTCCATTCGGCACCTCGCAAATACAATAAACCATAATATATTATATTCGTTTAAACGAAATTTGTCAAGGCTTTCAAAAAAAGACGATGCTTCCGCTTCTTGTGAGGAGTATATCATCTGTCAGACGGGATTGGGTAAATGAAATAGGCTGGACATGGTTGATTTCAACCGTGTCCAGCCTATTTTTTGCCTATTTGCGTTTTCTTTTTCCTTTTCCGTGGGTCATATTGGTTTTCCCTCGTTGGTTAATAGAGGGTTTCAGGTGTTTGGACAGTTTCAAGACTTCTATTATATTCACAAACTGCTCCATCGTGATCGCATCATAGTCAATACCAAAGGTTGCGAGAAAAATGCGAGCCTGTTTTTCCGCATCGCTGCCTTTGTAGTCCATGGCTTCCTGCAAACTCTGTTGCACATCCAGTGCCGGAGAATGGCGGTCCGCAGTAGTTGCATCATTTTGATGGGCTTCCCGAATATCCCGAAGGATCAGTTTCAAATCGTCAGAAATAACATGGCCAAAATACTCGTCCTCTTGTATTTGTGCAAGTTCCAGCGTCCGCAGGTACAGATCATTTTCCGTTTCTCCCTGCTGCATCAGTACCATTTGGCGGACGGCTTGCAGTACGGCGTTCATATCGCTAATCCGCATATCTGCGATCCGATCCACATAAATCTCCGCATCCAGCATCATTTTCTGAAAATCATGGTGACTGATAATTTCCGACAGCAGCCGGTGGTTGAATTTCCCGGCTTTCAGAACATCAATCGCATCATCACTCAGGTGCAGGGCACTCAGCTCTGAGTCTGAGTGATTTTTTTGTTCTGACACCCCCAACAGATAATCCGTAGTCACATGATAAAACTTTGCCAGTGTGACGATGGCAAAAGGGCTTATGTCTTTATAATCATCATTCTCGTATTTGCCGAGCGCAGATTTGGAAAGCCCAGTCTGGTCGGCCAGCTGTTCCAAGGTAAGTCCGTGCTCCACCCGCAAATCCTTCAATTTTTCCTGAATCGTTAAGGTCGTATTCATGCCAAGCCTCCCCGCTGCTCCATTTCTTTTATTATAACACAGCTTGTCCATAAGCATGGAAATTCCTGCTTTTTCAGGGGCTTTTCCATCCTTTTGGATATACGGGAATGGTCATGTTTTTTCGCTAAAATGTACTTGTCGCAAGACTCCGTAGCTTGAAAAATACATGACCGTCCGAATGGGATATGCCGGTTGGCGAAGCAGCGCCAGAATCAGCCTCGGGACAATTTGTCCCGAAGCTGCGAGCGTGCCAAGGCTGGGGATACGCCGGGGTGAGATTCCCGGGCAGGAACGGCATTCGGGAAAAACGGCGCTTAAAAACACAGGCAAAAATCAATCCATGTGAAATCAGCAAACAAACTGCAATTTTAGTATTGCTAACCACACCAAAGAGCGTTGCACCGTACAGCATACACAGTACATCGTTTCATGTGGATATTCGCTGTTTGGCTTGATTTCATACAAACCAGCAAAACGGGAAAGCGAGTGCTGTGAACAGGGCATCACAAGCAAAAATTCCAGTTTGAAATCGAGTTTTACCAAAACAATGCTTTGCAGTAAATGGAATTTATCACGGAATAGATTCTGTTCGCCGCAGAGCCAACAAAACAGGAGGACTTTTTTATGAGCAATCACGAGAATTACAGGAACGAGATCAAAGCCTACATTGTCAGGGCTGGCATGACCATGAGTGAGGTGGTGGAGGTTTTGGCTGACGAATACGGATGGAGCAGCAGTGTCCCCAACCTGTCCGGGAAATTAAAGCGTGGTTCTTTACGCTATGGCGAGGCGGTGGAGTTGGCGGATGTGCTGGGGTATGACATTGTGTGGCAGAAACGGAGGAAATAAGATCGAGCAGAAAATTTATGGGTACATCCGTGTTTCCACCAGAGAGCAAAATGAAGATCGCCAAGTCATTGCTCTCCGGGAAGTGGGTGTACCTGAGAGAAATGTTTATATCGACAAACAGTCCGGCAAGGATTTTGAACGCCCGCAGTATCGGAAAATGGTAAGGAAACTTAAAAAAGACGCTCTGCTCTATATCAAGAGCATCGACCGTCTGGGGCGCAACTATTCTGAGATTCTGGAGCAATGGCGGATTCTGACCAAGGAAAAAGGGATTGATATTGTGGTGCTGGATATGCCCCTGCTGGACACACGCCGGGGCAAAGACTTGATGGGCACATTCCTCAGTGATATTGTGCTGCAAGTGCTGTCCTTTGTGGCAGAAAATGAACGCACCAATATCCGACAGCGCCAGGCAGAAGGAATTGCCGCTGCCAAAGCAAGAGGGGTTCGCTTCGGCAGACCCCCAGCGCCTTTGCCAGAAAACTTCCATCATCTATATCAGCAATGGAAAAACGGCAAAATCACCGGCACAGCCGCTGCAAAGCTGTGCGGGATGCCGCTTTCCACCTTCCGCTATCGTGCGGAGATTTACGAAAAAGCCAAGTTGTTGTAAGCAGGTATTTTTACAGGATTGTGTACCTTCCTGTGAAATGCCTGCTTTTTAGTTACAAAAAAATGATACCACAGAACACCGGCATTTTCCATACAGAATCTGTGAACAAAAGCCTTTTTGCCACTTCTCAAACACCGAAAAATGCACCTGCGAAAAGGTACACCATCTTGTAGGTGGCTGTCTTTCTGTCAGTGCGTGGATATATGAGGTGTACGGAAATGGCAGAACAGCAGGTGAAATCAAGGCAGCGTGTGGCGGATCACGGCGAGGTATTTACTGCCGAGCGTGAGGTAAAAGCCATGTGCGACCTTGTAAAACAGGAAACAGAGCGGATTGAAAGCCGATTTTTGGAGCCAGCTTGCGGAAATGGGAATTTTCTTGCGGAAGTTCTCACCCGGAAGTTGGCAGTGGTAAAAAGCCGTTATGGGAAAAGCCCCTTTGATTATGAACGGTACTCGGTATTGGCAATGACCAGCCTGTACGGAGTTGACATTTTGGAGGATAACGCAGAAGAATGCCGCCAGCGGCTATTTGACATCTGGAACGAGGAATATACCGCCAATGCCAAAGCCCAGGCAAACGAACAGTGCCGGGAAGCGGTACGGTTTATCCTACATAAAAACATTCTGTGCGGAGATGCGCTCACCATGCTCCAGGCAGACGGTTCCCCCATTGTTTTTGCAGAGTGGAGCCTTGTTACCGGAAATCAGATGAAACGCCGTGATTTTGCACTCGATGAGCTTCTGAACGGACACGAGGAGCAGATGAATATTTTCATGATCGGCTGGGAGTATGACGAGGAAGTTCAGGCATTTATCCCATCGCCTATCAAGGAATATCCGCTGACCGATTACAGGAGGGTGCAGGATTATGAGTGATTTTTACAGCAATATGTATAATCCGGATGTCCTCACCTGTCTGGCGAATCTGTCCAACGATGAGGTGTTCACACCACCGGAGGTAGCAAACCGGATGCTGGATATGCTGCCGGAAGAACTGTGGCATGACAGCAGCGCAACATTTCTCGACCCAGCCTGTAAGTCTGGGGTGTTTCTGCGGGAAATTGCCAAACGACTGATTGAGGGGTTGAAAGAGGAAATCCCGGATTTGCAGGAACGCATCGACCACATTTTCCACAAGCAGCTGTATGGCATCGCAATCACTGAACTGACCAGCCTTCTCTCCCGGAGAAGTGTGTATTGTTCCAAGTATCCCAACAGCAAGTATTCCATCACGCTTTTTGAGGACACCAGCGGCAATATCCGGTACAAGCGGATACCGCATCGCTGGCAGAACGGCAAATGCCTGTTCTGTGGTGCGTCCAAGAGCGAATACGAGCGAGGGGATGAGCTGGAAACCCATGCTTATGAGTGGATACATACGATTAAACCGGAGGAGATATTTAAGATGAAATTTGATGTAATAATCGGCAATCCGCCTTATCAGTTGAGTGATGGAGGCGGCAACGGAAAAAGTGCAATGCCGTTGTACCATAAGTTTGTTGAGCAGTCAAAAAAATTAAAGCCAAGGTTTTTAACGATGATTATACCGGCTCGTTGGTTTGGAGGCGGAAAAGGTCTGGATAACTTTCGGGCTGAAATGTTGTCAGATAAGCATATAAGAAAACTTACTGATTATACGGATTCATCGGACTGCTTCTCCGGTGTGGATATTGCAGGGGGAATATGCTATTTCCTATGGGACAGAGATAATCCTGGATTGTGTGAAGTAACGAATACACACTCTGGAAAAACAACCGTTATGGAGAGACAACTCGATGAATTTTCTACTTTTGTGCGATACGGTGAAGCCATCAGTATAATTCATAAAGTTAAACAACAAGCCCATGATTTCATGGATTCACAAGTTCTACCGAGAAGACCATTTGGATTGGATTCAAACATTAAAACGAAAGATCACGGAACTATTAAGGTTAAAAGTGCATCTGGCTATGGATATATATCGGAAAAAGATCTTCAGGCAGGTTTTGACATTGTTGAAAAATATAATGTTATAATGTCAAAAGTTTCAGCAGAACATGCAGGACAACCAGATAAAAATGGACAGATGAAAGTCATATCAATCATCGAAATTCTTGAACCGAAGGTTGTTTGCACAGAAACCTATTTAGTTATCGGAAGTTTTGATGAAATATCGCAAGCCAACAACCTGGTTTCCTACATGAAAACAAAATTCTTCCGCTTTTTGCTTCAACAATCGCTTTACTCGCAGAATATATCTAAAGACCGGTTTCAGTTTATTCCAAAAGAAAGTTGGACAGAAGAGTGGAATGACGAAAAGCTCTATCAAAAATATGATTTAACAGATGAAGAAATTTCATTTATTGAGTCTATGATTAAACCTATTGAAGTAGGTGGTGATGGCAATGGCAACTGATTTCTTTCCGCAACGCCCAGATGCTCACCCGATGATTTACGCCTACGAGGACACCAATCCGCAATATCAAGGGCTTCTGAAGGTGGGATATACTGCCATTGATGTGGACAAGCGTGTTGCCCAGCAGTATCCCACCAAACGACCGGATGGCAGTGTTCCCTATCGCATTGTCTACCGGGAAAGTGCCATGTATCCAGATGGTTCCTCGTTCACTGACCATGATGTTCACCGTGTCTTGAAACGCAAGAAAATAACCGGCATGGGCGGTGAATGGTTTCGTTGTACCGTGGATGATGTGCGGGCGGCGGTACTGGCAGTCAAAAACCATACTGCCAATGTGGAGAATCGGGTCAATAGCTTCTCCATGCGTCCGGAACAGCAGGAAGCCGTGGATAAAACCACTGCCTATTTTCAAAGTGCCTATGAAGAGGATTCCACACGCTACCCTAAGTTTTTGTGGAACTGCAAAATGCGTTTTGGTAAGACCTTTGCGTCCTATCAGTTGGCAAAACGGATGGGATTCAAGCGGATTCTGATTCTGACCTTCAAGCCTGCCGTGGTCAGTGCATGGCAGGAAGACTTGAACAGCCACATTGATTTTGAGGGCTGGCAGTTTATCAGCCGGAACACAGAACTGACCTATGAAACAGCGGACAAGTCCCGTCCCATCGTCTGTTTTGGCTCTTTTCAGGACTATCTGGGAGTAAATAAGGAAACCGGCGGCATCAAGGCAAAAAACGAGTGGGTACATTCCACCAACTGGGATTTGGTTATCTTTGATGAGTACCACTTCGGAGCATGGAAGGAAAACGCTAAAAAGCTGTTTGAGCAGGAGGACGAGGACAGCTACGACAGCGAGGATATGGATAAGTATGACCGTGGCAACGCCTACGATGAAACGTTCCTGCCCATCACAACCATGTATTATCTGTATCTGTCTGGCACACCATTTCGGGCGCTGAATTCCGGTGAATTTATCGAGGATCAGATTTACAACTGGACATACTCGGATGAACAGCGGGCCAAGGAAAACTGGCAGGGTGATGGAAATCCCTATGCAGCACTGCCCCGCATGGTGATGATGACTTACCGCATCCCGGACAGTATCCGTCAGATCGCCATGCAGGGAGAGTTCAACGAGTTTGACCTGAATGTGTTTTTCTCTGCCAAAGGCAAAGGTGCGGACGCTCGCTTTGTCTATGAAAATGAGGTGCAGAAGTGGCTGGATCTGATTCGGGGTGCTTATCTGGAAACCAGTGTGGATGATTTGAAACTGGGTGCCAAGAAACCCGCCATGCCGTATGCCGATGTGCGCCTGCTGAATGTGTTGCAGCATACGCTCTGGTTTCTACCAAATGTGGCTTCCTGCTATGCGATGAAAAATCTGCTGATGCAGAAGCAGAATACTTTCTATCATGATTACACCATCAATGTCTGTGCGGGTACGGGCGCTGGAATTGGTGCAGCAGCTCTGGAGCCGGTGCAAAAATCCATGCGTGACCCATTGGAGAGCAAGACGATCACCCTCTCCTGCGGTAAGTTGACAACAGGTGTTACAGTCAAGCCGTGGACAGGCATTTTTATGCTTCGGAATCTGTCCAGCCCGGAAACCTATTTTCAGGCAGCGTTTCGGGTGCAGAGTCCGTGGGAGATCACGACTGATGGCGGCAAAAAGGAAATTGTCAAGCAGGAATGTTATGTGTTTGACTTTGCTCTCGACCGGGCGCTCAAGCAGATTTCCGATTACAGCTGCCGTCTGAACATTGACGAAGGCAACCCGGAAAAGAAGGTGGCGGAGTTTATCAATTTTCTGCCCGTCATTGCCTATGATGGCAGCACCATGCGGCAGATTGATGCAGGTGAGGTTCTGGACATTGCTATGGCAGGTACATCTGCCACCTTGCTTGCCAAACGCTGGGAAAGTGCGCTGCTTGTCAATGTGGATAACGATACCCTTTCCCGTTTGATGGCCAATTCAGCGGCGATGGATGCTCTGATGAAAATTGAGGGCTTCCGTAGTCTGAACGAGGATATAAAGACCATTATCAACAAGTCCGAAGCCGTAAAAAAAGCAAAGAAAGAAGGCACAGAAAAACTCACGCCAAAAGAGAAAAAGGAGCTGAGCGAGGAAGAAAAAGAGTATAAATCCAAACGCAAACAGATTCAGGAGAAGCTGATTAAGTTCGCCACCCGCATTCCGGTTTTCATGTATCTGACCGATTACCGGGAACGATGCCTGAAGGATGTTATCACACAGCTGGAGCCGGGGCTCTTCAAGAAAGTAACGGGTCTGGATGTCAAGGATTTTGAGTTGTTGGTATCTCTCGGTGTGTTCAACGATTCGCTGATGAACGATGCCGTCTATAAGTTCAAGAGATATGAAGATGCCAGTTTGAGCTATACCGGTATTAACCGGCATGAAGGCGAGAACCGTGGCGGTTGGGATACTGTTATCACGGATGCTGACTATAACAGTATGTTCGCTTTGCAACAGGCTTCGATGGAAGCACCGATTCCTTCGGCAGATGATTTGCCGGAAAAACCGTTTCTGGATTTTGCGGAAGCTGTCAGGGATATGGATCAGCCTGAAAAGGACAAGCAGCATTCACAGAAGATTGCAGAAAGACCGGCTGCGTATGGGCAGCATTTGGAAAAGCCACGCTATACCCCGCCAACGCCAAAACCGGCAGAACCTGCACCACAAAAGCAGGTGGATTTGTCCCGTGTTGTGGTTGGCGGTCAGCTTCGGCATAAAGCATTCGGCATGGGAACGGTCAAAGAAATCCAAGGAGGCTTGATTGTCGTAGTGTTTGGAGGGACAGAGAAAAAGTTCCAGTTCCCCGGTGCGTTGCTGCAAGGCTTCCTAAGTTTGCCAGAATGATCTTCCTACCATAAACTACCAGCAAAAGAAGACGCACAGTAATCCCTTGGTAACAAGGGCGCACTTCTATACAGGGTAAACCCTGTATGCGTGCGC
>OLVT01000528.1_pt1 | contig 40991 bp, 37 predicted proteins | sample 1673241 | NCBI WGS metagenome assembly OLVT01 (sample SAMEA3178936, study PRJEB25190) | human gut metagenome | biome: human gut; feature: human-associated habitat; material: faeces | place: Austria | collected 2013 | reverse complement strand
AGTTGATCAGACCGATGTTGGGACCCTCAGGAGTCTCGATGGGGCACATACGGCCGTAGTGGGTATAGTGTACGTCACGCACCTCGAATCCGGCACGGTCTCTGGACAGACCGCCGGGGCCCAGGGCGGAAAGACGCCGCTTGTGGGTCAGCTCAGCCAGCGGGTTGTTCTGATCCATGAACTGGGACAGCTGGGAGCTTCCGAAAAACTCCTTCACAGCAGCCGTCACCGGCTTAATATTGATTAAGGACTGGGGCGTAATGCCGTCCATATCCTGGGTGGTCATACGCTCTCTTACCACACGCTCCATACGGGATAAGCCGATGCGGTACTGGTTCTGCAGAAGCTCACCCACCGCGCGGATCCGGCGGTTGCCCAGATGGTCAATATCGTCGGAGGTTCCAACTTCCTCCTCCAGATGCATATTATAGTTGATGGAGGCGATAATATCCTCCTTTGTGATATGCTTGGGAATCAGATCATGGATGTTCTTGCGGATGGCCTCCTTTAAGGCCTCCTCGTCATCCCCAGCTTCTGCCAGGATGGAGGACAGCACCGGGTAGTATACTAACTCTGTCACCCCAACCTCTTCCGGATCAAAGGACACATGGGCGCCAAGCTCCACCATCATATTGGAGAGCACCTTCTGTTTTCTGGTGGGACCATCCACCCAAACATAGGGAACGCCGGCGTTCTGGATCTCCATGGCCTTGGCCTTATCCAGCTTGGTCCCCGCCTCTGCCAGAATTTCGCCGGTAGAAGTGTCCACCACGTCCTCCGCCAAGGTCTGGCCATTTAAGCGGTATTTAAAGGAAAGCTTCTTATTAAATTTATAGCGTCCAACCTTTGCCAAATCGTATCTTCTGGGGTCAAAGAACATACTATTTAACAGGCTCTCCGCACTGTCCACAGACAGCGGCTCGCCGGGACGAATCTTCTTATATAATTCCAGCAGGCCATCCTGATAGTTATCGGATGTGTCCTTGCCGAAGCTGGCCAAAAGCTTGGGCTCCTCGCCGAACAGTTCCAGGATTTCGGCGTTGGTCCCGTAGCCCAGGGCACGAATCAGCACCGTCACCGGCACCTTACGGGTCCGGTCTACGCGAACATAGAAAACGTCGTTGGAGTCTGTTTCGTACTCCAGCCACGCGCCCCGGTTGGGGATTACAGTACAGGTAAACAGTTCCTTACCTACCTTATCGTGGCCAATGCCATAGTAAATACCCGGAGAGCGAACCAGCTGGCTGACGATAACACGCTCTGCGCCGTTGATTACAAATGAGCCGGTATCTGTCATCAGAGGCAAATCGCCCATGAAGATCTCGTGCTCATTCATTTCGTCTTTATCCTTATTGTACAGTCTTACCTTTACCTTTAGTGGCGCAGCGTAAGTTGCATCTCGTTCTTTACACTCCTCGATGGTGTATTTCACATCATCTTTACATAATGTAAAGTCCACAAATTCCAGACTCAGATGACCCGCAAAGTCTGCAATGGGAGAGATATCATCAAAGGCTTCCTTCAGTCCCTCTTTCAGGAACCACTGATAGGAGTCTTTCTGAATCTCAATGAGGTTGGGCATCTCAAGGACTTCTTTCTGCCTTGAATAGCTCATTCTTACGCTTTTCCCGGCCGGTACCGGACGTATTCTGCATTTCTCCATTCGACGTTTCACCCCTGTTTTCTTAAATCTTGCGGTTTTGCGGAGGGTATCCGCATTCCGCGACACTCATTTCGGACATGGCTTTAGGGCGCAAATCACCCATCCTGCCATAATAACGCACATTTCATAATATCATAGGGTTGTCAAGGTGTCAAGGATTTTTTGCTTGCATTTTTACATAGGAAATGATATACTGTTATAGAATGTCCTCTGGTCAGGGAAATGCCTTTTCAGAGGGCGGGTTCTACTATACAATCAGGTCGGAGGTATTATTTCCCATGCTGCAAACCATTTTAAATGTAGTCTTGATTCTTCTAATTATCGGCGTTGTGGTGATGGCTGTCCTGTATTTTCTGGGGAGCAAGCTGCAAAAACGTCAGCTGGAACAGGAACAGCTTCTGGAAGCTGCCGCTCAGACCGTCTCTCTGCTGGTCATTGATAAAAAGAAAGTCAAGATGACCCAGGCAGTTCAGGCCGGACTTCCCAAGATGGTGCTGGACCAGACGCCCAGATATCTGCGCTGGACCAAGGTACCCATCGTAAAGGCGAAAATCGGACCGAAGATTGTCACTTTGGTTGCAGACGAGCGGGTATTCCAGACTCTTCCCGTTAAGACCGAAGCGAAGGTTGTCTTAAGCGGCCTTTACATATCCCAGATTAAGAGCGTCCGGGGCGGAAGCATTCCGGCGGCTCCTCAGAAAAAAGGATTTTTCTCACGTTTTAAAAAGGATAAGAAAAAAGACGAAAAGAAGTAAAAGAATGCCGTTTCAGCAGCAATGACTGAGACGGCATTTTTTAATACTTACAGACTGTAGTCTGTTTATGTAACTAATATTTTTCCAATATATATGGGCGCTTAAATGACTGTCCGCATACTTTCAGTTCAATGGCCGGGAACAGACAAGGTGATGAGATAAACAACGGCCCATTAACAGTAGCAATTACAGTATCTTCGCTTTTAGTTCCTGTAATGGATGGATTCCAACAAAATCCCTGATTGGGAGCAATGACTCCATGATGACTAAAATCAATGCGGTAATCTCGGGCTGTATATCCAATAGGCCCGCCCTGATGATGTTTTTCAAACTCCTGGCCGTATCCCAGTTCTTCATACGCTTTTTTACCAGCCAGAAACGGAGTCTGATAGCTTTCTCCTGGTATAGAATTAGCAATCATGGTACAGTCGATCCGTACGTTGTCTATATATTGCTTTTTCAGTTCCTCAGAGACTGGAATAAAATTCACATATCTGGTACAGCAAATTACCAGTCCTTTGTACCTGAGATTACCTCCCATCTGAACTCTCTCCCGTATGACTTTTTCTGTAGGAATCGCATGACGGTATCGGTAAATCCGCTCGTCCGAGCCGCAGAACAGAGATATGACATCCAGGCCGGCCTCCCTTGCCAGACAGGCAGCTCTTCCCACCACGGTAAGTTCTGTATCACCGGGACGAAGGGAAGCTGCGGTTTCCTCAATCAATCTGGAAGCCAACTTTCCTCCTTCCTGATAACGTGACACTTCCTCTTCTGTCAGTGAAAATCTCAGCTGCTGGATACGGCTGCTGAGATCCGCCCCATCGCCTCTGTGATCGTAGCCCACCGGCTGTTTCTGGCAGATTCGCTGAATTTCCTGTTTTTCAAAATCTGTTTGATGCCATACGCCTTCCAGAATAGAAAAGCCCATTTCCTCCAGCTTTTCCTCTTCCCTCATACGCGGCGCTTCAATGTTGTTTGTAATCGCGTACAGTTTTTCCTGTGTCACTAGAAGACCACAGTTTCCAAAGTCTCCTACCGCTACATAGTTGACTTTTCCGCAGGTCAGCCAAGCAAAATTATCCTGGCGCTTGATGTAGCAGCCATAAAGCTGCTCCTCTTTCAGCATCATTCGGATGCGTTCCAGCTTTATTTCAAATTCATGCCTGTATTCCAATTTGCTTTTTCTCCTTTATTCTTTTTCTCAGGTTATCCGTCATGCTCCATACAATGGTAAAAATAGATATCGCCATCAAAACCGCAGATATAGGTCTGGTAAATAGAATAGTCCAATCGTCGTGAATCATCAACATACGATTTAAGTTCTGCTCCGCTGTAGGTCCTAGAATCAGACCTAAAATCATTGGAGGAGCAGGGAAGTCAAACTTCTTCATGAAGTAGCCCAAAACAGCAAAACCTAATGCGAACAGCGCATCTCGTGTGCTACCTGCCTGAGAATAAGCGCCCAAAAAGCAGAACATCAGCACCAGTGGCAGAAGGACTGTCTTTGGAATGTCCAGGATTTTAATCCACAGCTTTGTTCCCAGAGCTCCTACAATTAAGATAACGAACTGAATCAGGATAAAAGCCAGGAAGAAGGTCTGCATCTCATTTCCATGCTCCTGGAACAGGGCAGGCCCCGGTTTAATGCCAATCAGCATAAATGCTCCTAGCATAACCGCTGTCACCGCATCTCCCGGTACTCCCAGGGTAATCAGAGGAATCATATCGCCTCCCGTTGTGGCGTTGTTGGCGCATTCTGCTGCAGCCAAGCCTTCTATGGATCCCTTTCCATACATTTCCGGGTGTTTGGCCACTTTTTTGGACATCTCATAGCCAAGTATACAGGCAATAGCGCCGCCCGCTCCGGGAGCGATTCCCACTACAAAACCCACCACGGTAGCTACCACCATGGGCATCAAAATCAGTTTCCATTCTTCTGCCGTGAGCATGAACGAGCCGTAATCCTTATCCTGTTTGATAACTGGAGCGCGGTTGGTCACCTCCGTCATCACATGAGACATAGCAAACAATCCTACCAGCAAAGGCAGTATCTCAATGCCTCCCAACAGCATAGTAGAACCAAAGGTAAAACGGGAGGTCCCCGTAATCACATCCACGCCCACACAGCCCATCAAAAGTCCCAGGAAACCGGTAATCATTCCCTTAATAAAGTTGCTGCTGGCATCCGCGATCAACGTAAGTCCAAACAATGCAAGGGCAAAATACTCCGGTGCCTGAAACTGCAGAGCAAATCTCGCCAGAAGCGGCGAGATAAACATCAGACAGAATCCGGAAGCCAGTCCTCCCAGCACGGAGGATACCAGCGCTACGGTAATAGCCTTTCCCGCTTTGCCGGCCTGAGCCATGGGATATCCGTCCAGAGAAGTCATCGCCGCTGACGGTGTTCCCGGAGTCTGGATTAAAATTGCCGGCAGAGCTCCGCTGTACATGGTGCCGCAGAACATTCCCGCCATCACTACCAGGGCCGGCACCATTTCCAGGTTATAAATCAGAGGCAGCAGAAGGATAATTCCTGTGGAGCCTCCCAGTCCCGGAATCGCGCCTACTATGATTCCTCCGATACAGCCTACCAGCATCATCAACAGAGTGGACGGATCAAATAAATTCGCAACAATCAGTCCCCAGTCGTAAGTCATCCTTTCACCTCCTTCTTAAAAAAGACTGCCGGCCGGCAGCATTACATAAAACACGTTTCGGAACAGGAAGAAAGCAATCACGGAAAATCCTACACAAATCAATATCAGGCGGAACCACTTTCTTTCCCCATAGATGACCATCAAGATTCCACTGAAAATACTTGTTGCCGCAATATATCCCAAAGGTCTGACCAAAACAATATACAGCCAGAAAGTTACCGCAATCATTGCGGCCCCGACCAGGTCATTCACAGTCAGCACATTGCGTTCCTGATCTTTGTTTTTCTGCCATTTCAAATAGGAAGTAATCACAAGCAATATCCCCAGAACCCCCAGACATATTGCAATAAACTTCGGAAATCCTCCTGCTCCCAGCCCTTTTGCCGCTTCCGGGAATTTTGAAGCTTCATAATATACCAGTACCGACAGCGCTGTAACACCGGCACCGGCAATGCAGTCCGCCCTGTTTGTCATAAGTCTCCTCATCTCCTTTTACGTTGGGGCCGCCGCGCCGCGATTTTTCAATCACTGGCGCAGCAGCCCCCAGCTGTATTCCGTCGTTTCGTTCGTACTTAATATTTGTCGCCAAGTCCATTGGACTGGATAATTCCCTTATACAGCTCGTCCTCTTGTGCCAGATACTCGGCGTATTCCTCTGTTCCCATCCATTTCACTTCCATCTCCAGATCCTTCGCCTGAGCCTGGAAATTCTCATCTTCTGCAATCTGCTTGAAGATCTCTTCCAGCCGCTGTACGATTTCTGCCGGAACACTCTTATGAATCACAAATCCACGGTTCTGCTGGTTCACTACATTGATTCCCTCTTCGATTGCAGTGGGAACATCCGGGAAGAAGTCCGAACGCTCTTCTGCAAGAATGCAGAGCATGCGCAGCTCACCGGACTCCACATTGGCCAGACCTTCGGACGGAACGTTCATGGAGCAGTCCACTTCTCCGCTTAAGGTAGCCTGTGCGGAGGCAGATCCGCTCTCGTAACCAATGTGAGTTGCCTCGATTCCTGCTTCCAGGCAGAACTGAAGCGCTGCCAGATGGTTGCCGCCTCCTGCGCCGGAATTTCCTATGGTAAGCGCTCCGGGATTGGCCTTGGCGTATTCTACCAGATCATTGACCGTCTCAAACTCCGAATCAGCGCGAACCAGGATGTATGGATTTCCGCTGACAATATTGCATACGGGCTGGAAATCCGATACGGAATAATTGGTTTCCTGCATGTGGGTTTTGATGGTCTGAGCAGTGGCCCAGCTTAACAGATTGTAGCCGTCCTCCTCATAGCCAATATATTCCGTCACACCCTGTACACTGGAACCGCCTTCGATATTCGAGATCACCATGGACTGGTTGTTGGCATAGTCCTTAAAGTAGTTGGCTACGGTTCTGACCATCAGGTCCTGTCCTCCGCCTACGCCCCAGGCTACCACTGCGGTAACCGGACGCTCCGGATATTCACTGTTTGTGCCGGACGCTTCCTCTGACGCTGCCGGTTCCTCTGCCTCAGCTTCCGTCTCCGCCGCTTCCGTTGCAGCTTCCGTCGCCTCCTGGCTAGCTGCCGCCGACGTTTCGCCGGTTCCTGAAGCGCTGGAAGAGCATCCTGCCAGCATAGCCGCCGCAAGCATGCATCCGATCACTGTTCTCCATGTTTTTCTCATAGTAACTCTCCCTTCCATTATTTTAATATATGATTTACAAATAAATCTCCCGTTTCTCATCCGATGACTGATAGATCGCCCGGATTACCTCCAAACTTTTAATTCCCTCTTCTCCTGTTACGGCCGGATCCGTCCCCGTCAGAACCGCATGGACAAAATCCTCATACTGCCTGCGGTGAGAGGTATCCTCGATCTCCGGACTCAAATTCAGCTGGTTGGCCGCCTCCGGATTCAATGCCGCTTCAAATTCAGGCTTTTCCCCGTCCTTAAACCGGTAAAAAGCCAAATGATCATTTCGTATGATTACCGTTCCCTTCTCTCCAAAAACGGCAAGCTCCGCATAAAGGCCCGGATAAGATACCGTTGTTCCTTCAATGGTACCCAGCGCGCCGTTCTTAAACTCCAGGTCCGCCAGTCCCACGTCCTCTGTTTCGATCTGCGGGTGTCCCAGGGTCCGGCACTTGGCACTGACACTTTTGACATCTCCCATAATGGAAAGCAGAAGATCAATGTAGTGGATGGACTGATTCATCAGGGCGCCGCCCCCGTCATACTTCCAAGTTCCTCTCCAGGGATTGGAGTAGTAAACATCATCTCTGTACCAGATCGTTCTGGAGGCCCCCCATAAAAGCCTTCCCATCCAGCCCTCCCGAATCGCCTTTTTTAACAGCTGTACCGGCTCATCGAAACGATGCTGCATAATAATCCCCAGACGTACCTGATTTTCCCGGCAGGCCTTGATCATGGCCCTGGCGGAATCCAGGCGGATATCCATGGGCTTTTCACAGATTACATGTTTTCCAGCTCTTGCAGCCAATATGGTTAATTCCTGATGCAGGCCGGACGGCAGGCAAATTGCCACCGCATCCACATTTGGATCTGCAAGCATATCTTCTGCCCTGGTATACCATGCGCAGTTATATTCAGCAGCCATCTTCTCAGCTTTCTTTGCCGTGGTATCCAACACCGCCGTAACCTCTGCTGAGGGAATTCCCCGAATCACCCTTGCATGAAGTGCGCCTATAAAGCCGCAGCCCGCAACAGCAAAACGAACTTTATCCATCGTTTTCCTCCTCCTAGATTTTCTCTCTCCTCAATTTCGAAAAGTGTAAGTACATTATATCGTCTTTCCTAGTTAGCTGCCATGTGATTCCTGTGATTTATATTGTAATTCCTGCTCAAACTATTTTTTTATTGAGATTTTTTTTGATTATTTCGTCTGCTTTTCTTTGATTTTTTTCTTTCTTTTTAGTATTATAAAACTATTAGATGGAGGTTTTCACAATATGGATATAAAAAAGCAAGCATTCATTTCTCATACCTACGACATTGATAAAGATTTTCGGATTTTCTTTTACTCTGATACCAACAGCACTCATCTCTACACTCATGTACATGATTTTTTCGAGATGTTTGTTCTAATTGCCGGACGAATTCAATATAAAACCGCAGGAAGTACCTTTTTCCTTCAGCCAAAAGATATTTTATTTTTAAACCATCACCAGCCCCACTGCCCTGTGCTAATTGACCGCACAAAACCTTATGAGCGAATTGCTCTTCACGTTTCCGCCCGCACTCTGGCACAACTTTCTTCCCCTGATTTGAATCTATGCGAGTGTTTTACAAAAGATATTTTTACTGTATACCACTACTCCCAGGAAGTTTACTCTCGTATTTTTAATCTCCTCTATCGGCTATTTTCTGTTTTTCCAGGTTCAAATTCCGGAGATCGCCTTTTGGGCCGTGCCTATCTGACTGAACTATTTGTGGAAATCAGCCGTAGCAACAGCGCCCCCTTCGTTTATTCCTTCAACCGCGACAGCACGGATTTGCAAATGCCTACTATGGTTCGTCAATATGTTTTGGAGCATTTAGAGGAACCCATTACGATCGACCAGTTGGCCAGTTATTTTTTTATGAATCAATACTCTTTCATGCATGCTTTTAAAAAGTGCTGCGGCATCAGTCCCTACCAATTTATTTTGCAGCAACGTTTAGAAGCTGCTATGGAAATGATAAAAAAAGGAATACCACTTACCTCGATCAGCCATTCCTGTGGTTTCAACGATTACTCAAATTTTTACCGTAGTTTTCGCAAATATTTTAAGGCTTCTCCCAGAAGTTTCGCTGAGAACAATAAAAAGCCCGAATGAATCCCTAATTTTGAAAATTCATCCGGGTTCTTTATCTCTTGCTCTATTTTCTCAAAAAAATCTACACCGACTGCACATTCACCGAAATATTACATTCCGAAGCATGCTGATAATTGATATCCAGCGAATACTCCACCTGAATCTTTAAATGATTCTCCCCTTCATCGATGGAAATCCGATTAGCCTGAATTCCGATCATCAAATCTCCCAGGGGCGTGGTATAGCAGGACAAATTTTTCTTATTTTTCTCAAACTGCATATGGGCGCTGGCCACGCCTTTTTTGATTATATCCACACTGTTCGGGGAAATCTTGATCACATTCCGCACCCGGCCGTCAAACCCCTCCATAACCTCGTCATAGAGAATGTAATGTTTTCCGTTCTTCTGATAGTAGTCCCCCCTGGTGACCATCTCTACATCCGCATCCTCTTCGTCCAGCATCTGCACGCCGCTGATGGTAATCAGCACATCCTTTGTCATAGATTCTTCCTTTCCTCATATTTACAGCGCCTGGAAGCGCTCCATTCCATGGCAGATTAATCGCTCCACCAGTTCCTCCTTGGAAATTCCTCTGGCCTCCCACAACATGGGATACATACTGATAGCCGTAAATCCCGGCATGGTATTGATTTCGTTAAATACTACCTGGCCATTTTCCTTTACAAAGAAATCCACTCTTGCGAGACCATACCCGTCTACTGCCTGGAAGATCTTTACTGCTGTCTTTCGAATCGTCTCTGTGGCCTCTCCCGGAAGTTCCGGATCGGTAACAGTTCTGGATTCCTCATTAAAATATTTGGCGTCAAAATCATAGAAATCCGCGGCCGCTAGAATTTCGCCCACTCCGGAGGCAATCACCGGCTCCGTTCCGCCGCCGAACACCGCGCACTCTACCTCCCGGCCGTAAATCATCTCCTCTACCAGGATTTTCCGGTCATGACGGGCCGCCTCCAAAAGTCCTGCCTTCAGCTGCTCGCGGTTCTCCGCCTTGGTTACTCCTCTGGATGATCCTGCATTGGATGGCTTTACAAATACGGGATAGGAAAAGCGCTTCTCAATCCGGTCCAGCACTTCCCCTAAATTCTCTTCTACCTGGCTGCGCCATACCGGCTCAAACTCTGCCTGGCAGATATCCAGATGGTCTGCGATAATTTTTGTAGACCATTTATCCATAGATACAGCGGAGGCCAGAACTCCACAGCCCACATAGGGAATCTGTGCCAGCTCCAGCAGCCCCTGGATGGTTCCATCCTCCCCGTAAAGCCCATGAAGAACAGGGAAAACCAGATCGATTTTCACCTTCTCCACCTGTCCCCCATCCATCAGCAGCACACATTTTTCCTCTGCATCCGGAGAAATGGCCGCCCGCACCTTTCCGTACTGCCAGGAACCGTCCTTCACCGACTTTAAATCCTCTGCTTTCAGCCATTTTCCCTCCTGGGTAATACCGATCAGCAGCAGCTGATACTTTTCCTTATTAATTCTCTCTATGATATTGGCAGCCGACATGCAGGAGACAATATGCTCGGAAGACTGACCGCCAAACAATACCGCAATCACTGGTTTGCTCATAATTTTCAAACTCCTTTCACAAGAACGTTTACATTATAACATATGTGGGAAGAATTACAAGTAACAGTTCAGACTGCAAAAAAGGAGATTCCCATTATGAAACATAAAGCTGCTTTCAGCATATCCGCTCTCTGTCTTTTCACCGCCTTTCTTCTGTCCATGGCCTTTCGTCTGGAATCCAGCGAGGCTCTGGCAGAACGCCTCTCCCCGGACATTCTGCGCTTTCATGTCCTGGCAGACAGCAACTCCTCTGAGGACCAGCGCCTGAAACTGGAGGTGCGGGATCTGGTAATCGAATATATCCGGCAGTTCCTGGGAACGGAGGCCTCCAAGGCAGAAACCATATCCCTGGTTTTGGCCCATCAAAAGGAAATCGAATCCATAGCTCATGACTATCTTCTCTCCCAGGGAAAGGACTGCCCCATCAGCCTGGCCCTGACCAGGGACTACTTTCCCACCAAAGCTTACGGAGACCTGGTTTTCCCCTGCGGTACTTACGACACTGCCCGTCTGACCATAGGCTCCGGTAAAGGGCGTAACTGGTGGTGCGTCCTCTATCCACCGCTGTGCTATACCGATTCCATCAACGCCATTGTGCCGGAAACCTCAAAAAACGAGCTGAAAGAAGCCGTTGACGAACGAGATTATATGGCCTTGCTTCCAAGAGGAGCAGAAAACGAAAAAAAGCAGGAGGACCATGAGCCTCCTGCCGTAAAAGTTCGCTTCTTTTTCCTGGACCTTTTGACTGGGAAGGAAGGTTAATCTTCCTTCTCCTAGCGCCGTCCTTTTCCCGTTTGCTGCTCCTTCTCCTTAATATTCCGTGAAACGGTAATCTCCTGATTATCAATATGCTCCCGGACCGCCATCTTAGCCTCCGCAATATTTCTGCCGCGAAGAGCTTTCAAAATATGGTCATGTTCTAAAAGCAGGATCTGACGTTTATCCCTGTCCTTAATATATTCCAATCGATAACGGTACATTTGCTCTCTCAAATTGTTTAAAATCTGCACCAGTTTGTCATTTCCCGTTCCCTGGTAAATCAAATCGTGATAACTCTCGTCTGTCTCCGCAATAGCCATGGCGTCCCCGTCCTCAATGGCCTTTTTAAAAGCAGCCTGGGCCTGCTCCAGCGTTCTTAGCTCCTCCTCGGTCATCCGTTCGCAGGCCAGTTCGATAGCCAATTCCTCCAAAGACCGGCGCACTTCCAGCACATCTCTCAGACTCTTCTCAGAGATTCTGGCCACCTCCGCCCCTTTTCGCGGAATCATCAACACCAGACCCTCCAGTTCCAGCTTACGAATAGCCTCCCGAATCGGCGTACGGCTGACTCCAAGCTTTTCTGCCAGCTGAATTTCCATCAAACGCTCCCCCGGAGCCAGTTCCCCCTTTAAAATTGCCTGCCTAAGTGTATTAAACACCACATCCCGCAGCGGGAGATATTCATTCATATTTACCTTAAAATTGTGTTCCATCGCTTTTATTCCTCTCACTTATCTTTCTTCCCGATCCGTAAGGCACTCTTCTCTGGATACCGTATTATAGAAACTGGTCAGATAAACCTGGCGCGCCAGAGCCGCTCCTTCACCGTAGCGAAGGTATTCATAGGCCTCCTGAGCTGCCCGTGGATTAGTAAAAAGCCCGAACACCGTAGGTCCGCTTCCGCTCATCATGGCATTGACCGCTCCCTTTTCCATCATCGTCTCTTCCAGATGGCCAATCACCGGGTATCTCCGCCCCGTTACCAGCTCCAGCACATTGCCGAATTTTCCTGCAACCGCCATCAGATCTCCCTCTCTAATGGAGCGGATCATTCCATCAATATCCGGATGCTGTTCCGGCTTCAGTTCCATCTCATCCAAAGCCCGGTAGACCGTCTTGGTTGAGACACTGATCCCCGGCTTGGCAATCAGTACCTGGCACTGAGGCATCGGCGGAAGAGGCGTCAGCTGTTCCCCGATTCCTTCTGACAGCGCGGTTCCCCTCAACAGACAATAGGGGATGTCGGCTCCCAGTGTCACCCCTCTTTTCATCAGTTCCTCCCGGGACAAGCCCAGTCCGAACATCCTATTCACTCCAAACAATACCGCGGCTGCATCCGCGCTGCCTCCTGCCATCCCGGCAGCTACGGGGATAAACTTTCGCAGCTGCATTTTCAGGCCTTCCTGAATATGAAATTCGTCCATCAGCAGCTTTGCCGCCTTATAGGCCAAATTTTGTTCATTCACCGGCAGATAATAAAGATTGGTTTCCAGACGGATTCCCGGTTTCTGACTCCGGTAAAGTTCAATGCTGTCATAAAGACGCACTGTCTGCATAATCATCCGAACCTCGTGATAGCCGTCCTCCCGGATTCCCGTCACATCCAGACCCAGATTAATTTTTCCATATGCCCGCAGGCGAAGATGGGTCATCATTTTTGCTCATTCCCCTTTTTTCCGCTAAACAGATGTATTCTATTGTAACAGTTGTGGTTATACTTTTGCCCTCATTTTCACATCGGATGTCCTGAACTGTTACTTCCTGTTTTTATTATACATTATATTGTATACAGTAAAATACGAGAAAAATCAAGGGGAATTTTCCCCCTTTACTGATTTTTCAGGCGGTCTAGCGCTTCCTTCGTTGCTTCGTCCTCCTCCTCAAACAGAGGCCGCATATCCTGCGTATCTCTTTCCTTCGGAGAATATCTTTTAAAAATCGGTACAAACAGATAAGAATTCGCAAATGCCATAAGCGGCATTCCAAAAAGGATAAAAAGCGCGAAGATCTGAGGCATATAAAAAAGTGAAGCAATCGCTCCAATCACAATCAAAATATCCATACACACAATTCCCACTGTCTGAAACAGATGACGAATCGACATAATAAATGCATTACGGATGGTATACTTGACCGGATTATAAAATCTGGCCTGAATGGGGAAAACATAAATGTAGGTAAACAGGTATAAAATGGCCATTCCCCCTGAAATTGCCGTCATCAAATTCCCGGCGATTCCCGGCACAGGAGCCTGTCCTGTTACAAAAAACCAGATATCAAATGCCAAAATCAGGCCAACCGCCAAAAAAATCGCCCAGATCGCCGTAGCCTGTTTAAAGTTATCTTTAAAAGAATGAAAAAAAGAGCGGACAGTAGAGTCGTTTTCATCCCTTACCATCTTGAGTGTCACATAATATACCGCGGTGGTCGAAGCACCTATGGTAATGACCGGTATGGAACAGACCGTCCAGAGAAGATTGAGCAGAATCAAATCCCCCAGCTTCCCAATAAATCTCCATACCGGATTGTCATAATTAAAAAGTCCCTGAAACATAGGCTATATCCTTCCTTTCCTTGTCCAGCCTTCGTAACGATTATATCAAAGGGATCATAAAATGTAAATCATACTTGCCGCTTAAAAAAATCATAGCCTGAAAAGAAGCTTTATGATATGATAATAGAACAAAAAGGAGGTAGCTCCATGTCTGCAAAAGAAGAATTTTCAAAAGAACTGGAAAAATTAAAAAAAATGTCTTTCCAGGATAAGATCTGGTACCTTTGGTCATATTACAAAGTTTATTTGGTTCTCTTTTTGGCCGCTGCCGCATTCCTGGGAGTCGTTGCCACTGCCTTTTATAATACCACCTTTACAACCCGCCTTGGGGTTGCCATGGTCAACAACCATTCCCCTAATCCTCAGAACGCGGATCTTTTAGAAGAGCAGCTGCGCCGGATTTTAAACTGCGGAAAGAAAGATTTGGTAGAAATAAACAGCGGTCTTTATCTCGGCGAAGAGGCCAATGCTGAAGACTCCTACCTAGCTCAAACAAAGCTGGCTGCACTGATGGCCAGCGATGCCCTGGATCTTTTAATTGCGGACCAGGAAACCATAGAGCTGTACGCCCAAGCCGATTCTCTGTGGAATTTGGAACAGCTTTTGTCTGAAAGCCAGTCCGCAGTCCCCGAAGAGAACTTCTGTCTTTCTTCTGACTCCGCCGGAAATCCCCTTCCCTTCTCCCTTTCCCTGGAAGGGACTTGGCTGTCCGAAAATTCTTACCTGTCTCAGGACTGCGTTTATCTGGCTGTAATCAAATCTTCTCCACGTACAGAAGCAGCCGTTCAGGTGATAAACTCCCTGTTTCCCTGATTGCGGCCGGATATAAGCCCAGGTCTTTCGCCAAACGGCGGGAGGCCTGATTTTTTTCCCCGATCAAAGCGCAGACTTTACAGCAGAGAATCTGGTGGCAGTAGGATAAAATCAGCTGACAGGCCTCTCTGCCCAGTCCCTGTCTGCGGAAGGGCTGAAAAATACGATATCCCAGCTCCAGCACATCCCAGTCCTCCCATTTCTCTCTCACCGCTTTTTTGTAGTTTTCCAAATCCTCTCCCAGTTCCCAGGGCAATCTGGGAATTGATACGCCGCCCAGTCCTACCAGCTTTTGGTCTTCCGTCCGAACCAAAGCCCATACGCCAAATTCATAAAATGGATACTGATGTTTTATATAGGCTTCCATTCCCTCTTTCTGGCGAAAGATTTCCTCTTCCTTTCCCATTTGCTCCTCCTTGGGAATCAATTGACTGTCCCTCACGGTCAATTCCCGAACCGTCAGGCGATTCCCCTTTCCAATAAACCATGGAAGTCCCAGATGGCGGCGCGCAATCAACTCTGCCAGCTCCGGGCCAAAATCTTCCCAGGAGGGTACCACATAAGGGGCAACGGACGAAAACTCCTCCATGCCCTTCTCAATGGCGACAATGGCCCTCCCGGCAGCTTTCGCCTCCAGGAGAGCCACTTTTTCGTCCGATCCAACTACCAAACAGTGGGTTTCATCCACCACAACCTCAATTTCTCTTGTCATTTACTCTATCATCCATAGCTATTCAGGACAACGTTTTTCCTAACACGAACAGGTTTCGGGTTCCGGATACTCCTGACCGAGGGTATCTACAGTCATTGTCTGAATTCTCTGGCTCTTCAGGGGACGATCGTTGTAATCCGTTTGGACCTCCGCGATGGCGTTTACCACATCCATCCCCTCTGTAATCTTTCCAAAGGCCGCATAAGCTCCGTCCAAATGTGGAGCCGCCTTGTGCATAATAAAAAACTGGGAACCAGCGGAATTTGGACTCATGGCTCTTGCCATGGAAAGAACACCCTCCGTGTGCTTCAAATTATTGGGGAATCCATTCTGCGCAAACTCTCCTTTAATGGAATACCCAGGGCCTCCCATACCATTTCCCTGAGGGCAGCCGCCCTGAATCATAAAGCCTTTAATTACACGATGGAAAATCAGGCCGTTATAAAAACCCTTTTTTACGAGGCTGATAAAATTGTTCACTGTGTTAGGAGCAATGTCAGGGTACAGCTCCGCTTTCATCATCTTTCCGTCTTCCATTGTAATTGTAACAATCGGATTGCTCATAGTCTATTCTCCTTAACTGTTTTGGACCTCCGGAAGGGGTCCTCTTCTTTTCACTATAACAGATTTTAGACTTATCCTCAATCCTTTTCGGTGGATACCGAAACAAAATATTCATAAACATCCAAATTCTGTCCGCTAATGGTAAACTCTGTTCATTTGCTAGGCCGTTTATAATTTGAAACAGATCAACCATAATTCTCACCTCCTATTGATTAGACGACTTTCCCCCCTTTTTGGTTTTATCAAAATGCGTCATATTTTGTTCATAAATCATTCAAAAACCTTTTACACAAAGAACACGAACTATTCATGTTTGCCAGATATACTTTAACCATAGTCAGAAAGACATGAAACTGACTGCTAAATAAGCTTACAAGATTTTTTTCATAATACTCGAGCTGATAATGCGTTTATCAGCTCTCCTCCCTTTAAAAATACTTTTATTCCAAAGAAGGGGATTGCTCCAGCGGTGGAAGCAGTCCCCTTCTTTATTATTTTTTCCACTGAGGATAAGCCACCTTCTTTTGCAGGAAAATCAGGGCAGTCAGATTTGGAAATGCCATCAATCCGTTCCACAAATCTGATAAGATCCACACCGCTTCCGAACTCCACAGACCCCCCGCAAATACCGCCGCCAAAAACAGCAGCGGATAGATGATTTGAATTGCCTTCTCGCTGAATTTACGGCCCACGCGCAGACTCTGCGACACATAAGAAACGGCCTGCCGGCCCAGATAAAACCAGGCGATCATCGTAGCAAAGGCAAAAACCGCCATAGAACCGGAGATCAGCATCTCCCCTCCCCTCCCCAGCTTCGTCCCAAAACACCAGGCAGCCAGGGCCGCTCCCGAGGCTTTTGGAGTCATCCGAAGGGAGTCCGTGGTGCAAAGTATCACCAAAGCAGTCAAGGTACATAAAACCACCGTATCGAAAAACACCTCAAACATAGCCCACATTCCCTGCTGGCATGGAGTGGTATCCTCAGCGGCACCGTGAAGAATTGCCAGAGTCCCGAGGCCTGCCTCGTTGGAAAATACTCCCCTCGCCATTCCGTATCGGACCGCCTGGCTAAGACCGTACCCTGCTGCTCCCCCTGCTGCCGCTCTGGGTGTAAAACCGCAGGTAAAAATTTCCCGGACCGCCCCAGGCAACTGTCGAAAACAGGAAAAAATCACAATTGCTGAAAATAGAATATAAATTCCGGAGGCCGCAGGAACCAGCATTTCCGCCGCCCTTCCAATCCTTCCGATTCCCCCGGCGACCACCAACAATACCGCTCCGGTCAACAGCACTCCTGCCGTCCCTTTCTGAACATTCCAGCTGTAAGCAACAGAATTAACCGTCGAATTTGCCTGTACCATACTGCCCATTCCGAGAGAACACAGAATACACAAAACCCCATAAATCCGTCCCAGCCACTTGGTTCCCAGGAGGTCTTCCATATAAATAAAAGGGCCGCATATATAATGTCCCATCTGATCCGTTCTCCGGCTTTTCAGGCCCAAAAAAGTCTCTCCATATGCCGTTGCCATACCGATTCCCGCGCAGATCCACATCCAGACCAGAGCTCCTGGGCCCCCTGCAGTCAGGGCCGTAGCAACCCCCGCAATATTCCCCGTTCCCACAGTAGCTGCCAATGCTGTACATACGGACTGAAACTGGCTGATTCCTTTTTTTCCGGAATTCCTTTCGTCCACATCACCATTTTCCAAATTTTCTCTATTTCTTATTAAACTTCCCGCCGTATATCTCCACCAAAAAGAAAAGCCCCGAAGCTGAAATCCTCCTCCTTTTACGGTGTAACCTATGCCTACCATTAAGAAGATCAGCAATGTCCACGGTCCCCAAACCATCTGATGAAGCCTCGTTAAAATTGTCTCCATCTTCTGCCTCCCCTCTTTTTCCCTTTATTATCTGTCTTATTCATTTTCGGTATTTCATATGACTATATTCGGGTATGAAATTGAAGGCATAAAATCAGCCGTACATAAATTCCTCGATTTTTTTCTCTGATTATGTTAAAATAAAAAGAGCATTTAATCTAGGTATTACGAAAAGAGGGCTTGTCAATGCCAGGTTTTACCACACATTATATTTTAGGAATGAAGGCATACAACGATCTGCCTCAAACTTCTCTTAAATTTATCATTGCCAAGTACCGCTGGCTCTATCAGCTGGGTCTTCAGGGACCGGATATCTTCTTTTACAACCTGCCCATCCTGCGGCACCGGGATCACCGAAACGTAGGCTCTTATATGCACGAGCATTTGGTTAATGACTTTTTCCGCTGCTGTTTTTCCAAGTTATCCACCATCAAATCCAGGCAGCAGAGAGAGGCGGGGCTTGCCTATGTCTGTGGTTTTCTGGGACATTATGTAGGGGATTCTGTTTGCCATCCTTATGTTTATGGAAGAATCGAGTATGATATCCATCATCCCGGCAGCTACTATCACGGCCTCCATGCTCAGCTTGAAAACGATCTGGACGCCCTTCTTCTGCAAAAATACAAAAAAAAGAAGCCATCCCAGTTTAACCAGGCGGCCACAATCTGCCTTAACGGCATGGAAACTCAATTTATTTCCCGCTTTCTGTCTCAGTGTATTAACGAAACCTACTATCCACTAAGCTACCGCAACAATTATCAGGTAACGGCCCGGATGATCCACCGGTCCATTCTGGCCATTCGTTTCGGCTGCCGCACGCTGTCTGATCCCAAGGGCAGCAAAAAGAATAAAATTGCATTTTTTGAATCCATCTTTCTGAAGAATCCTGTAGCCTCAACGAAACTTGTAACCGACACCGTAGCGAACCCTTCCTGGAGCTTGAATCTAAATCATGAAACCTGGTGTAATCCCTGGAATAAAGGAATCGCTTCCCAGGCTTCTTTTCCGGAGCTGTTTAAGCAGTCCCTGGCAAAGCTTTCCGTCATTTACTATATGATCAATTCCATGATTGACGGAACTCCCTCTCTGGACCCGGCAACTTTTGAGCGGTTGATGTCAGAGATTGGGAATTATTCCTATCACAGCGGACTTCCCTGTCAGGATGATATTCTCCTTCGGCGGTGAAAAATGCCTTTGAGATTGGCGCTTCGATGCGTTCTCCCTCAAAGGCATTTCTATTGCTGTTCTTCGATTTTTAAATTCACCTCAGTTCCTGCACATAGGCCAGAAGCTGGTTTACCTTCTGGCGGTTGATCAGCAACACCGCTCTCCCCTGTGTCCGGATTCCATAATAATTCTGGTCATATGGAACAAATTCTACCGTTAAATCTCCTCCATCCCGCTCCTCTCTGTGATAAGTAATCGTAAGCACAACCTTTTCCGTCAGCTGGTCCGCTAAATCCGTTACCCGTTTATCTGCCTCCAGCGCATAGAGCTGATAATAGATAGAGTTAAAATCTCCCTCTCCAATCTCCTGACCGTTCAGACGGTAAATCGCCTCCGTCCGCGCGGCCTGCCGCTCGATTGTATAGGAAATCTCCTGACTGTCCGTCTGAATCTCCAGGCCGGTCAGCGTTTCTGCCTTCAGCGCAGCCACATTCAGAGAAAGGAAATCTTCTGCTGCCAGATAAAAGAAGGCTTCCAGGGATTCCGCGTTCATCGTGTAAACACCTGCTCCATTTTCCGCATACACAAAATACATCTCATCTTCTGTCCTGTCCCCAATCTTCAGGACAAATTCTCGCTCTGTCTGATCTTCTGTATCCAGATAGCAGATTCGCAGCCAAGCCTGCGGCTGCGCAAGACCATACGCTTCCAGTTGTTCCTCATCAGGATGATACTGAACCATGGCCTGGTAGCGAAGACCAATCAGCTGAGCCAGAAGTGTCTGCACTCTTCCGTCATCAGCTGTCATGGGCGTCTCGTCGCCCTGAGACACGCTCCAGCTGTTCTCGCCCTCCATCCCCTGAACCATTTCCCCCTTTTCAAATTTCAGATTCTGGCCAGAGTTTTCGACTTCCAGAGCCGTCAGCGTATCCAGCGTCATTCCGGGAAGGGTTTCCCGGGAGGCCATCTCGTTAATTCCCACCGAGAAAAGTGTAGGAAATGTGGCATCCACCGTATAGATCCGGTCCGATCCCTCCACGCTCATATAGCAGTCCCCAGTAGCGCTGTTCGTATCTCCCAGATAAATAACCTTCTGCTGAGACCCCGCATCCACACAAATTGTGTTGGAGGGTTCATCCAGTCCATATTCCCCAAATCGTTCTCTTCCCTGCCCTACCAGACGCTTGGCCTTTAAAACAGCAGTTTTTTCCAGCATTGTTTCCACAAAGCGTTCATTCAACGGAAAACTTTCATCCTCTTCATATTTCCATCCCCCCGTCCTTCTTATCAGGGATACTGTCCCAGAGGAACCACAAAACTGCAGACGGTCAATTTCTTCTTTCTCCATCTGATAGACAGTTCGTCCGTCATCCTCATGCTCTGCCCTCCAGTTTCTCTCAAGTAGCAGTAAATAGCAGGCAAGAAGCACCACAAACACCACACCAGCCAGAATCAGACTGCGACGCTCACGTTTTCTCATTGCTGCTTCCTCCGTTTCACACAAACTGCTGCTCCGAAAATAACCGTGGCCGCCGGAATCAGGATTCCAAACAGCGCTCCCCATCCGGCCGCCTGAGCCGAGGTTAAGCGCAATGGCTGAGAAGCCATCATTTTCGGCCGTATCGAAATACCCCCGTCCTGTTCTATCATCCAGCCCAATGAATTCAGAATCAAATCTGTGTTGTTTCCTCCCACCATTTCGTCCATCTCGTTGGTCAGCAGATTGCTGTTGGAAATCCAGACAATCTTTGTCTCTCCATAAGCAGTCTGCTCACTGGCCGTTATCATCACGTTAAAGGGCCCTCTCAAATCCCCCTCCTCGTAGCTCAGAGTGGAAGTATCCGTTTTTAAATAGGAATTCTGACTCGTTCTCAGCAGTGCCTTGACATCCACCGTACTTCTCTTATCCTCCATAATCTCAATTCCGTGGGAATTGGGGAGAAGCACCAGCGCGTCTTCTTGAATTAGAGGATCGGTAATCGCATCTGAACTTATCTGAGGCAAAAGAAAATTAGGGTAGGATGGAACGCAGTAATTTCCATCTGTTTCCAAAATCATTCCCTGCTGAGGCCTTATTCCGTATCCAGACAGCAAAAGCTCCAGATTAGGCTGCTCCGCAGCAGAGATACCGGTCAAAAGCAAAAGCTTTCCGCCATTCTGTAGATATTGGCCCATCGACTCACTCTCCTCTTTTGTCAAATCCGACACCGGGACATTGAGCATAAGACAATCCGCATCCTCCGGAACCTGACCGGCACCTGTAAGGTTTAAGTTCTTCAGCTCAATTCCCTCTTTTTCTAAAGCGTTTTGGAACTGTTCCGTCAGCTCATTTTCTCCGTGGCCCGTCAGGATATAGAGGGTTGACAATTCTTTTGTGGTCACAGATCGGATGGCTCCTGTAATCTGTCCCTCGCCATCAAAGTAGGAGGAAATTCCGCCGGTTTCGTAATCATAGCTGGATGGATACAAATCAGAATTTCTGAGCACTCTCACCCGATTCTCACCTACTACCAGAATGCTGTTATCGCTGACTTTATTGGATGTATACTGTGATACGAAATCCGGGGACAGCACCGGATCAATGCAGGCAACTGTTATCTGATCACTAAGTTCTTCATATCGTTCCAGCAGGCGGGTCAGTGTTTCATCCTCCTCTCCTCTGGGAGCTATCAGATACAAGCTTACCGGCTGTTCCAAACCTGCGGCGATTTCTTCGGTTTGAGCCGAAAGACTATATATAGCCGTTGATGAAGTATCATATTTCATAATGCGGCCAGGAATCTGACCTGCAATCAGATTTGCCAGCACTGCGGCAGCCGTAACCAGAATACACATGACGCATACATATATGCTGCTGTCTGAACGTCTGCGCCTTTTCACAGCCTGAACTGTAAAAATCAGAAACAACACCGCCACAGACAGATAGTAAATCAAATGCCCCAGGTCAAAAACCCCATCTACAAAATCGTAATATCGGCCAAACATGGAAAAGGCTCCCAGGAAATTCGCAAAAGCCCCCTCAAATATGGATGGTCTGAGCCAATAGACCGCCCCTAAAACCGCTTCCCCTGCAATCAGAAAAGCCAGAGCACCTGTTTTGCTTTTAGAAAGCAAACCGACCAGAAGCGCCCCAAGAACCATCGCTCCGCTAAAACCAACCAGGGAATCTATCGCCGCTGAGCCAATCATGCCGCTGATTCCATTCGCCAGATAGCTGAGCAGCAGCAGCGCAAAAGTTCCTACTGCCGCCAGAATAGGATGGTCCGTCAGACTGGACACCAACAGCCCAACAGCCACACACGCGCCTCCCATAAATAAAAAGGCCAAAAAGCAGGAATAAGATTCCAGCATGGGAACCTGACCGTACAGGGACAGTACCAGGGGGCACAATGCCAGAATTGCCAGCGGTGCAGCGAAAATGGTAAGAGCCGCCAGATATTTTCCCAAAACAATCTCCCACACCTTGATTGGAACCGTAAAAAGCAGCTGATCTGTCTTCTGTTTCTGTTCCTCACATAAAAGCCGCATAGTCAGCATGGGAATCACGATCAGGAGTACTGTGGTAGTATTCCCAAGCACATAGCCGAACTCTGCCACTCCTCCCTGAAGATTAAAGGCCATAAAGAAAATACCTGCAACCAGCAGAAAAAAACCGATATACACATATCCGGTCATAGAACGAAAAAAAGAGAATATTTCTTTCTTATAGAGCGCCCACATGTTCTTTCACCTCCTGTCCATCGGTCAGTTCCAGGAATACATCTTCCAGGCTCATCTTCTTGGAAGTCAGTTCCATAATCGGACAGTCTATGGAAGCCAGAACCCGGAATACCTCTGCCCTAGGGTCCCGATCTGAGTCTGTCTCCAGGCGAATGGATACCAGGCCTCCATCCTCCGTCTTTGCCTCCAGTTTCCGGATATCCTTCACTCCTTTTAAGCTCTGGAGGATCTGTTGTTCTTCCCCCTGCACCTGCATCTGATATACATTAGAATGCTTCATCAGTCCGCGAATTTGATCCGTCTGTCCGTCCGCTACCAATTTTCCCTTTGAAATAATCAGTACATGATCGCAGACCGCGCTTACTTCCGATAATATGTGGCTGCTCAGAATCACCGTGTGGTCACCTTTCAGAGACTGAATCAGACTGCGAATATCAATAATCTGCTTCGGGTCCAGTCCCACAGTGGGCTCATCCAATATCACGACCTCCGGATTTCCCAGCAAAGCGCAGGCAAAACCTACCCTCTGCCGATACCCCTTTGACAGATTGCCGATCAGCCGCTTTCTCATCTGGGTCACTCCGGTCAGTTCCATGACCCGCTCCATTTCCCGGTGAAGCTCCTTTTTGGGGACCTTCTTTATCTCGCCCGAAAACAAAAGATATTCTTCCGGCGTCATATCCGGATAAACAGGCGGAATCTCCGGAAGATAGCCAATATGTTCCTTTGCCTTTTCCGGCTCCTCGGACATGTCAAAACCGTTAATCCGTACATTTCCCTCCGTAGCCGAAATATATCCGGTAATCATGTTCATAGTGGTGGATTTACCGGCTCCATTTGGCCCCAGGAAACCGTAAATCTGCCCTTTATTGACCCGAAAGCTCAGATGATCCACTGCCGTTACGCTGCCATACCGCTTTACAAGATTATTTACTTCAATCAAGCTTACTTCCTCCCTGTATGGTCATTGATAAAAACGTATGGAAAGCCGCCGCAACCAGTCAGTCTTTGACCGGGCGCAGCGGCTCCCCCCAATATTGTTTTTAAACTCTTCAGTCCGCCTTTGTCAGTGCGTACATCGCATTGCCAAAAAGTTTCGCATCTAAAACATATTCGTCCAGATCCACACTCTCATCCGGGCGATGGCACAGGTCTGGCGTACCCGGGAAAATCGATCCAAATGGAACAATATTCGGAACTGCCTGGGCATAAGTACCGCCTTCGTAGCTAGGAGTGGAGTCCTTTCCTGTCAGCTCCTCGTACACCTTTCTAAGGGTCAAAATCAGCGGATGGTCCAAGGGGAATCGATAAGTTCTATGAATATCCATATCGTCAATGACGATTCCTACCGGCTCCACCTGTGCTTTGAAGTCATCTGTCACCTGATCCTTATAGGTATAGGGAAGGCGAATATTAACCACCCATTTTAAGCCATTCTCATTTAAGTCCATCTTAGACAGGCTGAAGGTCAGCTTTCCACACTCATCTTCCCGCTTCATGCCGAGAAGGCTTCCGTCTGTTGTCATTCCGATTTTTTCCTTAAAGAAGGTCAAAAATTTTCCTAAAGAGCCGTCAATTCCCAGTTCTGCCAGCAGCATCAGAATAGCGACAATAGCGTTTTTGCCATTAAAGGGAGTGCATGAATGGGCGCACAGCCCCTTGGAATCCAGCATAATACGCAGGCCATCTCTTGTGGCCGTCACATTGCGGCCAGTGGATTCACGGTAATGGCTGACCGCCTTCATCACCCGGTCTGCTTCCTCCTCATCCGAAGTTTCCAGAACCGCACTGGCACGGTCCGGAACCATGTTCAGGATTTCTCCACCTTTTAAGCTAATCACCTTTGTCTTGGAAACAGAAGGCTCCTTAAACTCATAACTCATGAAATAATAGTTAATCCCTCGCTCCGTAAATGACATAGGGTACAGGCCATCCGGTGTAAAGCCCGCGTCCGGTGCTCCGCACTGCTCTACATAATAGCGCATATCATCCATTCCCCGCTCTTCGTTGGTTCCTCCCACCACACGAATCCGGCAGTCTCCCAGATCAAGGCCCAACTCTTTAATAGCATATAGGGCATAGAGGGAAGCAATAAATGGCCCCTTATTATCTACAACCCCTCTTCCATAAATTCGGTTGTTATGAATCTCTCCACCAAAAGGAGGATAGGTCCACCCTTCTCCCTCCGGTACAATATCCAAATGGGCAAAGACCCCCACAACCCTGCTTCCGGTGCCGTATTCAACATAGCAAACTTTATCCCCTACATTTTCCACTGTTTCAAATCCCAATTTTTTCCCAAGATCCATGGCAAACTGCAGTGCCCGTCTGGACTTTTCTCCATAGGGGGCACCTTCTTTGGGTTCTCCGTAAACGCTTGGGATCTTGACCAATTCTGCCAAAGCGTTTATCATTTCCTTACTATTTTCCTCAATTTTCTGGTTCAGTTCCTCTATCATGTTGATTCGCCTCCTCATTCTTTTCTAAACAATTTGCAGTTCTTTGCTGTAGGAATTCAAAATTTCACATCCGTCCTCTGTCACCAAAACCAGATCCTCAATTCTCACGCCCATCTTTCCCGGCAGATAGATTCCTGGTTCAATTGAAAAAATATTTCCAACTTTAGCTTCCTGTGTACTGGCGCTGGATACATCTCCGAAATCATGAACCTGCAGGCCTATAAAATGTCCTAAACGATGGGTAAAATAGTGTCCATATCCCCCTTCCTGAATCACCTGCCTAGCTGCTCGGTCAATGTCGCAGAGCGGAATGCCGGGGCGTATTATCTCCTCCGCCGCCAGATTAGCCTGCAGTACCAGCTGGTATACCTTTCGGCTCTCCTCATCCGGTACCTCCCCGCAGAAAAATGTCCTGGTCATATCCCCGCAATATCGGTCTTTTTTGCAGCCCACATCCATCAATATGCAGTCCCCACGTTTCAGCGGCACATCACCGGACCGATAATGGCCTATAGCCGCATTGGCGCCAAAGCATACTGATGGAGGAAAAGACAGGTCATCCGCTCCGAGACTCTGGTATATCTCTTTCAGACGGTTGGAAACGTCCCGCTCCATAACTCCTTCCCTCAAAAGCTGTTTAAACTCCGCCATAGCCCGATCATTGATCTCGGAGGCTTTCCTCATAGCCTGAATTTCCTCATAGTCTTTAACCGCCCTTGCTTCATCCAGATAGATGGAGGAATCCACATACGCGGAAGCACATCCCATTCCCATAAGTGGAAGAAAGTACCGGAGCCGCATATCTTTATCGACTCCCAGCGGCTTATCTTTTTGAATCAATTGATCCAGAAGTTCCAGATAGGGATCCGTATCGGTAAACCGTATTACCTCTATTCCCAGATTTTCCGGCACAGAAAACATCTGATTGACAAAAAACCGATGATTACCGTTTACATTTAAGTAGAGCGCCAGAAATCGTTCTTCGGCCTCCACCCAAACTCCTGTTAAATAAAAGATGGAAGGTTCATCGGTTACCAGAATCTGCTCGATCCCTCTCTCCTTCATGCGGGACAGCACTGTATCCAAACGATTCTGTTTCATCAGATAAGCTCCTCCTTAAACCATTACGTTTACTTTCATGTAATCTTCCGGATGCTTTTCAATCTGGCGAATCGCCTCCGAAGCTTCCTCCAAATTGACAGTTTTTGTTAAAATGCTGGCCGCATCTACTTTTTTAGAGTAAATCAAATGGATAGCTTCCTCAAATTCACGTGCACTGGTTCTGGCCCCCCGAATATCTACCTCTTTTTTGGTAATCAAATCTGTGGGAAGAGGCGTTTCTTCCTTCGGCCATCCGGTAAGAGTAATGCGTCCCGCATTGGACACCAGATCCAAGGTCGAGCGAACTGCGCTGTTGGCACCCGAGCACTCCATCACCAGTTCTGCCATCCTGCCTTCCGTATATTTTCTTACCATTTCCTCTCCATTCTCATTTGCTGAATTAATGGTATACCGAACACCGTGCGCTCTAGCAAAATCAAGTCTCTCCTCCACTACATCTATCATAATAGGCTCCGCTCCGTAGGTCAGGGCTGACATAGCCGCCAAAACTCCGATGGGTCCAGCCCCAATAATGGCCACGTGCTCCCCCGCTTTCAGTCCACCTCGATGAATTCCATGAAGAGCTATTGTAAGAGGTTCCGCAATAGGAGCCAGGTTCCACGGCATGTCGTCTGGAAGTTTCCACAACATATTGGCAGGATGAGCAAAGTATTCTGCCATTCCCCCGTCCACATGTACCCCTAAAACTTTCAGGTTAGTACAGCAGTTGGTCCTGCCTATGGAACAGGGATAGCAGTGACCACAATAGAGATACGGATCTACCACAACGTGATCTCCAATTTTCAGGTTTTCTGGGCTGTTTTCAGGAAGAGAAACAATTTCCCCTGCAATTTCATGTCCAATAATTCTGGGATAACTTACCAGAAGATTGGTCCCCCGAAACGCTCCAATATCAGAACCACAGATCCCCGCGGATTTTACTCGAATCAGTGCCTCTCCTACTCCCGGCATAGGCATGTCCGTTTCTACGCAGGCGACCTTCCAGGGTTCTTGAAACTTAACCGCCTTCATTACATGAGCCTCCTCTTTCAATTTTTTTAGATACAGCTTAAAATTCAATCTTCATCAGTCTATACAGTGCTAAAATATAGATCTTCATTGACATTTTCAACCGCTCAATTCCGATTCCCTCATCGGAGGTATGAATTTTCCCCACAAAATCCGGCAGCGGTTCCACAGGAATTTCTGTTCCGAAGCTGATGGCGTTTTTAAAATGGCGGGCATAGGTCCCTCCACCCATAGTGAAAGGCTTTCCCTGGAGCCCACGGATATCATTGTAGGCATCCAGGCAGGCTTTAATTTCCGGTTTATCTGCCTCAATGTAAAACGGAACGCTGTCTGTCACATCGGTAATAACCGCTCCATACCTGGCTCCCAACTCCGAAAGCTTCCTGACCAGTTCTTCCCCAGTGGTGTTGGTCGGATAACGGGAGTCAAAGTTCTGTTTCATAATCCCGTCCTCCATCTTCATCAGGCCTCCAATAATACTCAGGGGCGGGAAAATTCCATCATCGCATTCAATTCCCAATCCATGTCCCTGATAGTCCTCGCATAACTTGGAAACCATGGTCAGATACTGTGCCTCTTCCTCCGTCACCAGATTGTATTTCAGCAGATAGTCGGCAATGACTCCGATGGCATTGATCGTTCCCTCTGCATGGGAGGCATGGCCTCCGATTCCGACTCCCTCGATACGGACACCTCTCGTGTCCGGGTAAACGGTAATGCGTTCTTCTGGAGGAAATTTAGCAATGTCTCCGCGAACTACAGCGTAAGCCGCGTCCGGTACTGCATTATGCGCCATACCTCCCTGGAAGTCCAGGATTACCCCATTTTCAAATTTCCTGCTTGTAATATTTCCAACCAGGCTTCCTTTCTCCCCGTTGCACAGCGGGAATTCGGAATCCGGTGTGAAGAGAAATACCGGCTCCTCATAATGATGAACATAGTATTCCACGTCCCTCATCCCGCTCTCCTCATCACATCCGGCCATCATCCGCAGAGAATACGGAAGCGGCTCCCCCAGCTCCTGAAAGAATTTTGCCATATAAAAGGTCAGAATCAATGGACCTTTGTTGTCAATAACGCCGCGCCCCATCAGATAGCCGTCCTTTACCACCATATCAAAAGGAGCGGTGTGCCAGCCATTTCCGGCAGGAACCACATCCAGATGAGCGATAGTTCCGATGTAGGCCTCCTTTTCCCCCTTCAAGCTGGCATATCCCATATGGTTGTCACAGTTAACTGTCTCAAAGCCCATACGTTCCGCAATTTCCAGAGCCTTTACAAGAGCCCTCTTGATTTCTTTTCCATAAGGGGCTCCCTCCTCGGGCCTATCAATCACACTGGGAATATCAACGATTGCCTTAATGTCCTTAATAATTCCCTCTATATTTTTTTCAATAAAATCGTCCGCTTGTTTCAGCAGTTCCTGCTCCGTCATACTCCTTCTCCTTACCTCATTTTATAGTTATCTGCTTTCCTGTCCCGCCAGATGCTGTTCGTTCTCCTCCGCAATGCGCCGGCGTTCAGCCGCAACCTTTTTCCATGCGTAGAGAATCAATGATATTGCAATAATACCGTAACAGAGGAATACCCGGAAATATTCTCCAAGCTGCGGGTCTGAGAACAGTACCTTTCCGGCCAATGGTGTAATAAAGAATAATACATGGAACAGAATAGTTCCGGTAAATACCTGCCCCATACTGGCCTTATCGATGGAAGCGCCCCCTACCAAAAGAGCGGCAACCGCATAAGTGCCAACCTGCTCATGGCTGTTGAAAGTCTGAACATTGCCGATATTCTGAAGGAAAATAATCTGTCCCCAGGATGCAATCACCGTCGAAAGAACAGTGGCAATAATTCTGGTTCTGTCCACATCGATTCCTGCGGCCGTTGCGACCTGCATATTCATTCCTACCGTCTTAATATCCTGGCCTAATTTGGTTTTTGTTATAAATACAACCATCAAGCATACCAAGGCTATGATAATCGCAGTAAGCACTGGGATTTGAAGAATGAAAAACGCTTGGGTAACAGGCTTCACAAAGGTAATTAAAATCTGCAAAATTCCAAGCAGAATAGTCGTAACAATAAATCCTCTGGCTGTAAAAGCTCCCTTCAAAAACGTTTCCTTCTTCACAACGCATGTATAAAGGATAATTCCAATGGAAACAATGAAAAAGCCTGCAATCAGCCAGGGCAGCAGCTTGACAAACATCACCTTCCATGCATTGTCCACTGCATATTTCGTTGCTTCATGGAAATCAATGGTGTTTCTGAGACCTACATAAACGGTCTCCCCCGCCTCATTCTGAGAGCTCAGCATAATTTCAGGATTTACCATAGGAATTACGCTTCCAACCATGTAAATAAAAATCAAGTCGTATACGCCCACCGCAAAAAAGCCCAGAATCATTCCTGTAATCATTTCCTGTCCCTTTACTTTATTAAACAGGACTCCGGTCAGGGCTCCAAGCACAACTGCGATTACGGTGGCAATCACTGCCGCCACACCGATTCCCGGCAAACCATCAATGCTCCAGTGGGTAATCAGAATCAGGCCTATTTCACCCGCCATCGCCCCCAGAACAATGCTGAAATTCAAGCCCATTCCGCACAGAACCGGCAAAATCAGCGAAACGATCAGAATCGCGTTTCTGCTGACGCGAGATACGGTTTCCGTCAAAACATAGCTGGCGTTCTGGCCTGATATCTTAATACTTACCAGGCAGAGAATTGTAAACAGAATCGGGACCATATTGGCCTGAAGAATCTGCAGGATCTTTGATTGTTTCTTAGTCTCCATGGCTTATCTCCCTTCATTTGCTCGAATCTTAGTCAGCGCATACAGAATAATTCCATTCTGGACGATGATGCGCACAACCTCTGAAATACTTCCGGCATTAATCAGTGCATTAGCTACCGGTGTCGCCATGGTTAATAATCCCTGGAACAGAATTACACCCAACACCACATTAAATACTGTGGCTTTTTTAGGTGTTGCTCCTCCAATCAGAATAGCTGCCATAGCAGGAAATGCCATCATCAGAGGCGCCGAGTAAAACTGGTAGAATCCATAGCTCTGAGAGTACACATTAATGCCAATCGCCGCAATCACTGTAGAAGCAATACTGCCCAGAGTTCTTATCCGGTTATTGTTAATTCCCAAAGTTTTGGAAAAACCGGGATTAACGCCGCTGCACCGCATCAGAACGCCCGCTTTGGTTTTCATAAATAGCCACATCAGCAGACATCCCACTGCAAAGGTGAGAATCAACCCGGTGGGAATCGAAAAATCTTTCCAAACGGCACTGTCCTGGAAAATTCCCATCTGCTTAAAATCAATCTTCAGAAAGTTATCCAGAACTTTATCGTAATTGTCTTCCAGCGTCATTGTAGTCCGAAGGCCGACGCCTGTTATCGGCCATACAATCTTCGGATTGCTGTAAGGCAACACCAGCCAAGCAATAGACATAAGAGATACAATAGAGAATGCCATGTAGTTTCCTACGGTCATCTCAGAACCTTTTACATTATTCAGCAGCTTCGCATACAGATATCCCACAACTACTGCAAAAGGAATGGATACCATGCATGCCCCCCAGAAACCGCCCAGTCCTGACCAGTTAAACTGTACTGCAATAGAGCCTCCCAGAAGTCCGCAAAGGATTCCCAGAGGCAGGCCGAAATTCAGTCCGGCCCCACAGACAATGGATATCATCATCGCCAGCACCAAAAATCCGTTCATGCCGATTCGAACCAGACAATCCGCGTAAATCATTCCCGGATTAATTCCCAGCGGAAAGACAGAAATCAGCAGCAACAGCAGAAATCCACTTACCAGCATACGGGAAAATCCCATATAGTTAACCGCTCTTTTTATCAGTTCCATCCTATCTTCCCTCCTCTGCCTCTTCTTTTGATCCGCTCATCAGCAGACCATATTTATAGTCTTCATCGTCAGAACGCAAAATGCCTGCTACTCTTCCCTCTGTAATAATCGCGATTCGATTACAGATGGACCGCAGTTCTGCCAGCTCGCTGGATGTAATAATTACCGTTACCCCCTTTTCCTGATTCAACTTCATAAGGGAGTCCAGAATCATTTTTTTCGCGCCAATATCGATACCTCTGGTCGGCTCCGAAACAAATAAAATATCCGGCTCCAAGGTAAGCGCCCTGGCAATACATACCTTCTGCTGATTTCCTCCTGAAAGGCTCTTTACCGGCTGGCGGTATCCGGTGCATCGAATATCCAGGTCCTCAATCATTTTCTTCGCATACTCAATGGCTTCCTTCCTGTCGTAGAATGGAATTCCCATTCGTCTTTTGACAAATCGGTTTTTTACCTGAAGGGCAGCAATGGAAATGTTCAGCTCAATCGATTCATCCAGCATAAGTCCAACACCTCGTCTGTCCTCTGACACAAAGGCAATGCCCGTATTGAGGGTGTCCTTAATCTTCGTTACATCCATGGCTTTTCCATGAAGTTTTATCTCCCCTTTCGACGGATACAGTCCCATGATTCCGTTGGCAATGCTGATTTTTCCATGTCCAGCCAGTCCGCCAATCCCAAAAATTTCTCCCTTTTTTATCTGAAGAGATATGTCTCTGGCCACCTCACCAGGCATACTGACCGCAAAGTGATTCAGTTCCAGACAAATCTCCTGTTTTTCCTCTTCATGCTCCTCCACCCGGCGCTTTAAAAGCTCAACTTCACGCCCTACCATCAGCTCAGACATACGGATGGTAGAAAGTTCGGTCGTATCAAAATCCCCCACCATCTCTCCATCCCTGAGAATAAAGGTATGGTGAGCATTTGCCTTTACCTCATCCAGCTTATGACTGATAAAGATAAACGCAATTCCTCGTTCTGCTACAGAACGCACGCACTCCAAGAATTTTTCGGATTCGCTTTCGGTCAAAACTGCCGTGGGCTCGTCCAATACAATCAGTTTCGTATTCTTTTTATCCAGTTCCCTGGCAATCTCCACAAACTGTTTGTATCCTACCGGGAGACTCCCCACTCTGGTCCGGTCACTCAGTTCAATTCCCAGTGAATCCAACGTTGCCCTTGACTCCTTGTGCATGGCGAAACGGTCTACGATATTCAGTCTTTTTCCAAAAATCAAGCTGGCAACGTTCGGCTTTGTATTCTCTCGGTTCAATTTAATATTCTCCGCTACATCATAACCGTCAATCAGCATAAACTCCTGATGCACCATACCGATACCGTATTTCATAGCCTCTGTAGGAGATTTTATATGAACCTCCTCTCCATCAATTAGCACCGTTCCTTTAAATCCGCCGGTCTGATGGATTGCGGGCATACCAAAAAGAATATTCATAATGGTTGATTTTCCAGCGCCGTTTTCGCCGATCAGCGCTACAATCTCACCTGGCTTTACTTTAATGCTCACATCTTTTAAAACTTTATTTCCATAAAAGTCCTTCTCAATGTGATTCATCTCCAATATATATTTGCTGCTCAATGTCCTGCTCCTTTCCAGCGGTAAATGACTTCTGCAAGATTTTCTTCTGCATTTTAAAGAAGGAGAGGCGCTGTCTCAGCGCCCCGTCCTCGTTCTGCTTTAAGATTGATTTAGAATCTGTGATAAGAGCACATGATATAAAATCCGTTGTCATAGGTCGTGCCGCCGTCGGTGATGTTTTCTACATCTACCTCGCCGCCTGCCGCTTCGGTCAGAGCCTGTTTGAATACATCCGCATCTACTTTCTCGCCATTGGTTTCACCCTCGCAGAAAGCTTCCGCATATGCGTAGCTGCCGGTCATAAACAGAGTCATAATCGGTGCCGTCCATGTACCCATATGTCCGGTCATGTCCACCTCGGCCAGTTTCTCTTCAATTGCATCCATCATATACTCTGTATCATACAGCTTATCCTCGGGAACCTCGATACCCAGAGCTGCCGGGAATCCCACGAAGGGAGAAGGATCGGCAGGATATGTAAAGTAAGACTTCGTGTCGACAACACATTTGATCATCGGCTCCTGCTGAGCAGTGTTGGTACCAAAGAAGGCAGTCTCCACTCCATACTGGTCTACCGCTCTGGGCACATCTTCCAGAATGAACTGCTGGGTTCCAGATGTACCTGCATCAGAGGTAGGATCCGGCGTTGTCGTTTCCACTAGAGTCAGTCCCAGCTCTGCGCAGCGATCCTTCATATTCTGAAGACGATCTGCTGTCGGCTGCCAGGCCAGATGTCTGGGGAACGAATAATGTACAAATGTTTTTGCTCCCATGTCACTCAATTCATCGACCATCTGGAAGCCCATTTTGGGAACGTTAGAATGATAGAAAATATCACAATTTGCGGAAGTCGTCGCAGAATCATCCTGATATCCTGCTGCAATCAGCAAAATGTCGGGACGGACTTCACGAATTTTTTGGCAAGCCGCAGCTGTACCCTGCACAGCCTGGCTGAAGATAATTGCTTTAATGTCCGGATCGGATGCCAGACTTAAAGCCGTAGAGATTGTAGTTTCCTGCTCGGTTGCAAACTTATCCGGGAAGGTAGCAAGAACAATTTTATCCGGATTCTGCTCCAAAAGCATTTCAGCAGCACGGTAGCTCTCCTCACTCTGAGATACCGTGGTCGTCATAATACCTATTTTGTAGTCAGAGGCGGCTTCTTCTATACCCCCCCCCCCATTTTCTGAAGACTCTCCACTACTCTCGGCACCTTCTGCCGCTCCCGCAGCTTCGCTTCCAGCTGCAGTAGTCGAGGTACTGCTCGCAGATGAACCGCAGGCCGTTAACCCTGCTGTCATAGCCACTGCCAGAATTAAGGATACAACTCTTTTTTTCATTTCTTTTCCTCCTTTTTGTTTTTTGAATCATGGAAGATTGGTTCAACCCTTCTAGTTATATGACCTCTTTTTGCCATTCCTCTTCAAAAGAAGAATCGAGCCCTCTTCAATAATATTCCTTTTGTATTATAGCATTCTGCTTAGACGGCGTCAACTGTCTTTGATATTTTATACATTTTCGATAGTTTTCTTGTGATTTAATTGTATATTATCCACAATTTGTGTTTACAATTCTTTCTATACCATTTCGCTCATGAGCTACTGGATTCTTTTTTGAATTGTTATTCAATCATCTCAAAGTTATACTATCTCTTTTCACAGGTTCGCTCTTTCAGATACTCCCCTGCGTCTTTAAAAAAGCTCCACACAATTAAAATCATAATAAATCCTATAGGAAATGCCGCAATGATAGAGACCGTCTGCAGGTTGGTCATGGAACTTTCGGAAAAAATCAAAGCAATGGGGAACAGCATCAATACCAGAGACCAGAACAACTTTACTCTGCGGTCTGGCTCTTCATCGGCGTCCAGTGATTGATAGGAATAAGAGGAGGCAACAATCGCCAGAGCGTCAAAGGTGGTTGCGTAAAACGCGATCATCGTCACCGCCAGCAAAATCAACGCCAGAGCTGGAAGGGGAAGACTGGAAAACATGGCGATGATCGTCCGATAGAGATCCTGCGTCTGCTCATAAAGCGCCATTAAATCCATCTTTCCCATCATCTGCAGTCCTAATCCATAATTTCCCAAGATAATAAAAGATGTAAATGTTCCTGCAAGGCTGAATAAATACCCGCCCAGCACTGTCTGTTTGATCGTACGGCCTTTACTGATCGTACCGATGAAAAATGGAGTCGCAATACACCATACCATCCAGTAAGCCCAGTAAAACACAGTCCAGTTCTGCGGAAAAAACGTAGTACGGAGGGCATCCGTCCAGGTACACATGGAGATGAAATTCTGAGCCAGGTTTCCCAAAGAAGTCAGCCCCGTTTCAATAATATATCGGGTCTCTCCTCCTCCAATCAGTACGTAGGCCAAAAAAATGAAAAACAGATAAATACAGGAGGAAGCAAGTTTTGCTACTCCCTTCATGCCAAAAAACACCGCCAATGTGTAAACCACGCAGATAACCACTAAAATCCCTATAGTCAGCAGACGATTATCCGGAATCCCTGTCACCTGGCTGATTGCCATAGACAGAAGGGGGGTCGCCAGGGAAAACGTGGTAGCAGTTCCTGCCAGCAGAGCGAACACCGCAATTAGATCTATTACCTTTCCCCAAAAGCCGTCCACCCTCTTCCCCAGAACAGGGCGGCATGCTTCGGAGTATTTCTGTTTGTTTCGCCTGCGCACATGAATCATAAATCCAAAAGCTACAGCCATAACCATATAGAAACTCCAGGGAATCGGCCCCCAGTGAAACAAGGGATAGGTTGACGCCCAGTCCTGAACGCTGCCCATCGCAGCAATGTGGGCCTCTCCCGCATAAAGCATCCACTCACACAGGGAATAGAACAAAATATCCGCCGCAAGACCTGCGGTAAACATCATGGATCCCCATTGAAAAAACGGATACTGAGGCTTCTCTAAATTCCCCAGACGAATCTTTCCAAAAGGCGAAAACGCCATATAGAGAGAACAGATCAGGGCTCCCAGGCCAAGAATCAAATAATAGCTGCTCATCTGATCCCCCAAGAAAAAACGGATGCTGTCCAGAATATGGGCAGATTTTTCCGGTGCCATCATAAAGAACAGACACAGTATAGAAACGCAAAGAAAAGGCACCACAGTAGTAACCCAGTCCAGCCTTCTGAAAATCCCCTTTCCGGAACTAGTTTTGATCGCTGATTTCATCGTAAAATCCTCCTGACACAGTTCTGTAGTTCATTTTTAATCTTTTTTTCGTGTTATTGAACATCATAACATGGTCCTTCGGAAAAATCAAGGCACTTTCGCAAACTTTTCCTCTGCTCACAGAAATAACAATAATTTTGTAAGAAAAAAGGGCTGTTAAATGCAAGGAATGTCCGCTATAATAAGAGAGTTAAAATTAAAGGAGGACATTTCATGAACAAACTGATCAAAGGTTCTTTGGTATTTTGCGCCTGTGCGGCGATTCTCTGCGGCTGTACCCAGAGCAATATTGTATCTCCTTCCGGCGGAATGGTGGAAGGTAATGTAGCACCAGATTTTTCACCAAAGGAAAATATTCAGATCGATTGGGCTGAGCTGACTGAAAATCTTAGAGAGGAATTTATCCAGCCCTATGGAACCTATGGCGACTATGTAATGGATTTGTCTGTTTACTGGGATGAGGATGCAAATTCTCTGATGGTACTTCTGCCTGTCCTTCCTTCCACTCCTTCGGATATAGCGCTCTCCTACGCGCAGGATGTGCTGAAATACTGCGGTGACGAAATTTCCGTTCAGGATTTTTCCTACACCGGCCCCGAGGAGGAAGGCACTTACTATGGAAGCTACTTCGATACCCATGACGTAACAGTACAGGTATTCCCCTACGATTCTGAGGATGACGAAAGCACCTACATTATTAACGACACCATGAAGGCCGGAGAGCAGCGAGAGCTGACCGCCTTAAAGTAGACAAAACGGGTTCCTATCCCCAAATGATGAAAAGGAGAAGAATTCCCCATGAGATTTAACCGCTACCGGAAGCAGGCAGCAGCCTGCCTGGCTACATTAACTTTGCTCTTGACTGGCCCCGGATGCAGCTTCGGAATGACCGGAGGCAGCGCAACCATAGTCCCCTTAAATGCCGCCAGTCTCCAAAATGAAAATTCCGCCGTCACTACAAATGCGGCTTCGGCTCCATCTGTATTCGGCTCTGTTCAAACCGAAACAACCGACAGCTCCTCCCTATTCGGACCAGGACGGCTGACCATGCTGGCGAACCATGATACTGCCGCTCAGATGCTTTCCGTAATCATTGAAACAGGTCAGGGCGGATTAATCGTAGTAGACGGAGGGTGGAGGGAAAATTCCCAGTACCTTCTGGAACAGCTGAAAGCAAAGGGCGGACATGTTCAGGCCTGGCTTCTCACCCACCCGGATACGGACCATGTAGGAGCTCTGGCTGAGATTCTTTATCAGCACAGCGGTGAAATTACCATCGACGGCGTTTATTACTCTTTTCTGGACGATGCATGGTATCAACAGAAAGATGCCCAGGTTGCCTCCATGGTTTCCTACTTAAAAGGCGCCCTGGCCAAGCTTCCGGCCGAAACCCTCCACGGTGATATCACCGCCGGACAGATCATTGAGGCCGGGCCTGCTAAAATCCAGGTTTTAAATCAAGCCTATCAGATGAAAAATGATTTCGTCAATAACAGCAGTGTAGCCTACCTGGTATCTCTTAATGGAACCAATGTGGTGTTCCTGGGAGATCTGGCCCAATCTGGCGGCGAACAGCTTTTAAATGATGTGGATCTGCGTTCTTTAGGATGCGATATTGTCCAGATGTCTCACCATGGTCAAACCGGCGTAGGCTATGAGGTCTACAAAGCTTTAAGGCCGCGTATCTGCCTGTGGCCTACTCCCCAATGGCTCTGGGACAATGATAACGGCGGCGGTGCCGGAAGCGGTTCCTGGCGAACTCTTGAAACCCGCAACTGGATGGTCCGGCTTGGCATCGAGGCTTATTACTGCACCAAAGACGGAGATCAGGTAATCGAGTAATCAATATAAATATTATACAAAAACAGGATGTGCTGCCTAATCCCATACCGCACATCCTGTTTTTTATCCTCTTTTCATTCATTACCGCTGCTGTAATTGAATCCGGAAGCTACTGTATCCAAGCACCGCTGGCATCCACCTGATAACCGTCCGGCGTAGTTGTTCCCGCAGCCATGGATCCATCCTCGTACAAATAGTACCAAATTCCTCCGATCTGCTGCCATCCTGTCATAGCATATCCTTCGCTGTTAAAATAGTACCATTTTCCATTGATCAGTTCCCAGCAGCTGGCCGGAACGCTTCCGTCCGCCCTGGTAAATCTCCGGCCCTGCTGATAATCTCCCCAGGTTCCGTCGGTAATTCCAGGATTGGATGAGGGAGAGGTCAAGGAACTGACTGTACCTCCATCCTCCAGATAATCCTGCTGATCTCCATTTCTGGCAATAGCCGCAACCTCGAAATAATACTGAATGCCGGTCTTGGTCATAAACTGGGAAAAGTCATAGGACGTAGCTCCCTCCACCTTCTCAGTAACCACAGAGCCCTCGTCATCATAAAGAGTAACCCGGTAGGTATTGGCATACTTTACACTGTTCCATTTTGCTACCGTAGGATTCGCTTCATCCCATCCGGCCCAGGTAGTATCTCCCAGCTGAGCTACTACCTGATAGCGGAATTTCACCCGATAAATATTCCCGTCCGGGTAATCATCCTCATACTTGCTTCCCGTATATCGGTCCACAGAGGTAATCTCCACCTCATTGCGTCCTTCGCCGTCAATCTGAATATCCGTCCTGTTCTCTCCAATGGAAGTAGCTGAAGAAGAATCCAAGTCAATGTAGATCGTTCCTGTTACGTAATTTCCCGGCGTCCAGTTTACCACGCTCTTAGACCAGCTTACATCGTCGATAATCTCATAATCATCGCTGTAAACATCCGGCGCCAGGGGATGAATTTTCTCGTCATCGTTGTCATCCATGCTAACCTGCTCCGTATCGTAATTATTGGATACGTAGATCATGTAGTCTGCTCCATAAGCTGTCATGGCCATGCCTGCGGACAGCAAAGCGGCTGCCGCCAGATTCATCAGTATGCGCTTCTTTTTCATAACGAATTCTCCTTTACGAAAAATGCCTCATACAATTTTCTCTCTCCCACCTCAGTGCTGCCAGATTCCATTTGCATCCAGTACAAAGCCGTTAACCGTAGTATTCACCAGCTTCTGACCGGAACCAGGCTGGAAATAGTACCAGTTACCTTCCACCTCGTACCAGCCCTCCACCATGATTCCACTGGGATTAATAAAGTAAGTCAGTCCTCCCACCGTCACCCAGCTGTTGGTAACCATCGCTCCCTCAGGGCCGCCGTCATTTGGGTTGCAGTAATACCAATAGTCTCCGCTTTTCACCCATCCGGTAATCATGGCTCCGCTGTCGTTCATATAGTACCAGTAGCCGTTTTTCTGTCTCCACCCGGTAAGCATAAGACCGTTGGCGTCAAAGAGATACCAGACATTATTCCATTTCAGCCAGCCGTCCTTGAAGTATGTGCCGTCCGGGTATTTGAAATACCAGCTGCTTCCAGCCTGAATCCAGCCAGCATTCGTTACACCTCCGGTACCGTTGGTAGTGTTTCCGGGAGTACCCTCCTGGCCGCTGCCGTCCGATACCTCATCCGCTCCAATATACAGCTCTCCGGATTCCGTCCAGTCGCTCTTTTTTCCATACTGCTTTTCACTGTCCGAATGAGGAACTGCCCGGACCTTAAAGCTGTAATCACCCTCCTGGGTCATATAAGGGTAGAAATCATAGCTTTCCCCGTTGTAGTCCTCCAACTTTTTGACAATGGTGGATCGCCGGTACAGATATACATCGTAATAGTTGGAACTGTCCTCACCTGGTTCCCAGACCGCTCTTCCCTTGCTTCCATCCCACTCGGCATACTCTGGCTCATCGTAGGTACCCCTCACGCTGTCCACGCGGATGGTTACTCTCAGATCCCCTCCCTGCCTTGTAGAACTAACATACTCTCCGCCGCTGACACTAACGCTGCCGGAACTGTAGCTGCTGCGGAACTTGTACTCCGTATCACTGTCGCTGTCAGTAATCTCCAGCCAAACATACATCTTAGGCTGATCGCCGATAGAAATCTCCTTATCGCTGACCCATTCAGCCTCCACCACCCGGTAACGGCTGGAGCTGGAATATACGTAGGTTCCCTCCCCGGAACCATTTTCCGTACTGATGGATTCCCCATCGTCAATGGAATCACCTGTTTCCAGGTCCGTATGTACCTTCAGCGAAATACTGGTAACATACTTTGTCTTTGCCAGAGCTGGAAAGGACATGACCGCGCTGGCAGTAACCGCGGCCAACAGAAAACTCATATGACGTTTCCAGTTCTTCATAGGCTACCTCCTCCGCAGGGGACTTCCCCTGATGCTTTTCTCTCACTTCTTCTCTGACTTCATTATAGACGTTTGTGTATGATTCCGTCAACTTACGATATTCTTTCGCCGCCGTAAGGTTTTAAACAAACGATGCAAAAAGAGACAGGGCCTTTTCAGCACTGTCTCCTCCTGTTTGATCTTAGTAATTTTCCGAACATTATACCATGTCCACTAAACTCGTGAGATACCTCGTTAAGTGGTCAGGTATGACTCGTACTAGGCTCGTATTATACCAGTTCGAGCAGAACCTCCATAGCGGCGTCGCCCTTTCTCTGTCCGATCTTGATCATTCTGGTATAACCACCGTTACGGCTCTGGTACTTGGGAGCAATCTCATCAAAAAGCTTTCCTACCAAGTCCACATTCTTGGTATTTTTCTTTCTGCCGGCCTGCTGGGTGGGAACCTCAGTTACATCGTAAAGAACCTTTAACATCTGTCTTCTGGCATGCAGTCTGGAGGGCTTATCCTTCTTGATCTCCTTCTCCACCTCATCGTATACGGTTACCTTCTTGCCGTCTACAACCTCTTTCACACGCTTTCCGTCTTTGTCCTTACGAGCAACCTTAGCAGTTACCTTAACAGTCTCGTAATTGTCTTTTTCCTTCACAGCCATAGCGATCAGGCCTTCGGCTACCTTGCGGATTTCCTTGGCTCTCGCCTCAGTGGTACGGATCTTTCCATGATACAGCAAAGCCGTTACCTGGCTTCTGATCAGTGCCTTTCTCTGGTTGGAAGTTCTTCCTAATTTTCTATATCCTGCCATTGTATTTTCCTCCATTATTGTG
>OLVT01000525.1_pt1 | contig 41068 bp, 34 predicted proteins | sample 1673241 | NCBI WGS metagenome assembly OLVT01 (sample SAMEA3178936, study PRJEB25190) | human gut metagenome | biome: human gut; feature: human-associated habitat; material: faeces | place: Austria | collected 2013 | reverse complement strand
GATTACGACTACCACACCGATGCTATGGACCGGGCCATGGAGGGCGGCATCGACGATGTGGGATGCGGGGTCCTCTTCGGGCTGGAGCTTTACCGCTATGAATTTGCCGGACTGCTGATGCATGCCGAGCACCTGGAGGCGGTTTTCGGCGTCGGCCCCCACACCATCAGCGTGCCCAGGATCAAGCGGGCGGACGACATTGACCCAGGCGTATTTGACAATGGCATCGATGACGATACCTTTGCCAAGATTGTGGCCTGTATCCGCATCGCGGTTCCCTACACCGGCATGATCCTCTCCACCAGGGAGACGAAGGCCTGCAGGGAGCGGGTGCTGCACTTAGGTATTTCCCAGATTTCCGGCGGTTCCAGAACCAGCGTGGGAGGCTACGTGGAGCCAGAGCCAGAGGAGGAATGTTCCGAACAGTTTGACGTCAGCGACCAGAGGACACTGGACGAGGTGGTAAATTGGCTCATGGGCATGGGATATATTCCCAGTTTCTGTACCGCCTGTTACCGGGAGGGAAGGACCGGGGACCGGTTCATGTCCCTGTGCAAATCCGGTCAGATTCAGAACTGCTGCCTGCCCAACGCTCTGATGACCCTGAAAGAGTATCTGATGGATTACGCCTCCCCGGATACGAAAACTAAGGGGCTGGCCCTCATTGAACAGGAGATTGAACACATTCCTAATGAAAAGGTCCGCCGGCTGGTAGCGGATCATTTGGAGGAGATTGAAAAAGGAAACCGGGATTTTCGCTTTTGATGATTTTGAACCTTTTACATAAAGAACACGGGCAGAGCCCGAAACAGACAAACGGAGGTATACAGGCATGGGACTCAATCAGACGCCGTCAGCGGAACGGCTGCATATCGGTTTTTTTGGAAAACGCAACGCGGGAAAATCCAGCGTCATGAACGCGGTGACCGGCCAGGACCTGGCGGTGGTATCGGATGTAAAGGGAACCACCACGGACCCGGTCTATAAATCCATGGAGCTTCTGCCCCTGGGACCAGTGGTGATGATGGATACTCCGGGAATCGACGACGAGGGACAGCTGGGAGATCTGAGAGTGAAAAAAAGCTACCAGGTGTTAAATAAGACCGACGGGGCGGTTCTGGTCCTGGACGCCCAGGTCTGTCCCGGGCCGGAGGATCTGGCGCTGTTAAAACGGATTCAGGATAAGAAGATTCCCTATGTGGCGGCGGTGAACAAGGCGGACGTCCTGGGGGAAGAGAAAAACGCGCCATGGCGCTGGCAAAGTATTCTGGAAGAGGCCGGCGTCCGTCCGGAGCAGATTCTCATGGTCAGCGCAGAGACAGGAGAGGGAATTTCCGACTTAAAGGAACGGCTGGCGGCAGTGATGAAGGAGGAGGACTCCGGACGCCGGATTGTGGGGGACCTTCTGGAGCCCGGAGACCTGGCGGTGCTGGTGGTTCCAATTGACAAGGCCGCTCCCAAGGGACGTCTGATTCTCCCTCAGCAGCAGACCATCCGGGATATTTTGGATGCAGATGCCCAGGCATTGGTGGTCAAGGAAAACGGACTGAAAGAGGCGCTGGAAACGACAGGGAAAACTCCCAAGCTGGTGATTACGGACAGCCAGGCTTTCGGAAAGGTGTCAAAGGATACGCCGGAGGACATCCTTCTGACTTCTTTTTCCATCCTTTTCGCAAGATACAAGGGAAATCTGGAGCAGGCCGTAAGGGGAGTTACGGCTCTGGACCGGCTGGAGAACGGGGATCAGGTCCTGATTAGCGAGGGCTGCTCCCACCATCGCCAGTGCGGGGACATCGGAACCGTCAAGCTTCCAACCTGGATCCGGGAATATACAGGGAAGGAGCTGGTCTTTGAATTTACCTCAGGAACGGAATTCCCCGATGACTTGACTCCATACAGCCTGATTGTCCACTGCGGCGGCTGCATGTTAAACGAGCGGGAGATGAAATACCGCCTGAGCTGCGCCCAGGACCAGCAGGTTCCCATGACCAATTACGGGATACTCATCGCCTATGTCCATGGGATTTTAAAGCGGAGCGTGCAGGTATTTCCGGAAATTTATAAACTTCTGTAGCAGTTTTGAATCACAACAGCAGAAAAGAGAAACGAAAGATGACACAGATTATAGGAGTGATTGCCTTAGACCCCTTTGCCGGGAAGGCCTACGCCAGCCAGGTGCGCCAGGTTTTCGGCTCAACCGCGCTGGTTCGGAATTACAGCATTATGGATGGCTCTGTGGGGCAGATGGACCGGTGCGACCTTTATATGATTTCCACCGACGCCCTGGATGCCATGAAAAAGCAGGGGCATTATCTGCCGGATGGGGCTCAGGCCATGGAAATTCAGGTGACATACCGAAAAGAGGCCATTATCCGCCTTCGGGAAATTCCGAAAGGGACAACGGTGCTTTTTGTAAACCTGACGGAAACTATGGCCAGAGAGGCGGTTACCCAGCTGGAACAGCTTGGGGTAACCCATTTGAAATTTATTCTCTATGCGCCGGGGTGTCCCTTGGGAGAAATTCCCCGGATTGCGGTGACGCCGGATGAGGAGCGGTATGTCCCGGAAGGGGTAAAACAGATTATCAATCTGGGGCAGCGGACCTGCTCCGCTGACACCATGATTGAGGCGGCTATGCGTCTGGGGTTATCGGAGCTTTTGGAGGAAGAGGGGTTTCGGAATTATCAGGAATCGGTATGCGCCAATACCTACTATTTTGACCAGATGTTCAGCCGTTCCCGCCGGCTGGAATCTCAGTTCGACATGCTGATGGATGTACTGGACCAGGGAGTGGTGGCTGTAGATGAGAAGGGAGATATTTACGCCATCAATCCCATGGCCAGGGATATCACCCATGTTTTGGGCGATGCGGCCCTCAATCAGCAGGGCGGCCGGGTATTTCCTTATATTCCTTTTGACCAGTGCCTGAGAGACAAGAAAGAAACAGAACCCAAGGTGGTGCGTGTGGCCGGAAGCCTGGTCAGCGTCTATGTGCGGCCGGTGCTCAGAAGGGAACAGTGCGTAGGAGCCTTTGCTATTCTTCAGAAATTTAATGAAATGGAGCGCAGGCAGAATGAACTCAGGGGCCAGCTGATGAAAAAAGGCCAGGGCCACCGGGCAAAATACTGCTTTGACGATGTGATCGGTCAGTCGGAGGCTATCCGGTATACCAAGGAAATTTTGCGCAAAATGGCCAGAACGGAATCGCCGGTGCTGCTGATTGGGGAGACAGGAACGGGAAAAGAGCTGTTCGCCCATTCGGTCCACAATGCATCCAGGCGCAGCAGCCAGCCATTTGTAGCGGTTAACTGCGGGGCTATGCCGGAAAATCTGTTGGAAAGCGAATTATTCGGATATGAGGAGGGCGCTTTTACGGGAGCCAAAAAAGGAGGCAGACCCGGACTCTTTGAGTTCGCTCACCAGGGCACCCTCTTTCTGGACGAAGTGGAGGGCATGAGTCCCGCCCTTCAGGTGAAGCTTTTGAGGGTGCTCCAGGAGAGGGAAATTATGCGGGTGGGAGGCAGCCAGGTGATCCATGTGGATGTGCGGATCGTGGCAGCAACCAATGAGCAGTTGGAGGAGAAGGTGGCGGACGGAAGTTTCCGGCAGGATTTGTATTACCGGCTGAATACTCTGCCGGTATGGATTCCGCCGCTCAGGGAGCGGGGGGAGGATATCTTTCTGATTCTGGAGCATTTCCGCCAGGAGATGGGAGGAAAATTCGCTCTGAGCCAGGAAATCCGTCAGCTCTTTCGGGAGTACCCCTGGTATGGAAATGTCCGGGAGCTTCACAATGTAGCCGAATATCTGAATTTTACCGGCCGGGATGTGATCACAGAGCGGGAGCTTCCGCCTACTTTTCAGGGATGGAAGTCCAGGGGAAAGGACCTCTCTCCAGGCGTTATCCGGAGATTGTCCCCTCATCCGGTTTCAGGAAAAGAAAACAGGACGGGCGCCAGGCAGGTGGTGCTGGAACTTCTGTTTGAAGCCTCGCGGGACGGCCGCCCCATCGGCCGGGATGGCATTCTGAAAGAAAGCGCCGAAAGGGGACTCCATCTGACCCAGCCACAGGTCCGGACGATTTTGAAAAGCCTGGAGCAGGAAGGATGTATACTGATTCGGCGGGGACGGGGAGGAAGTGTTATTACGGAGAAAGGAATTCAGGTTCTCCGAGAGAGGACTGAAAAAACACAGGAACCGGAAGGGTGAATAGGGAATCCGGACAAAGTTCACCGCAAAATCGAGTTAAAACGGGTGTTTGCTGGAAATAACCAAATAAAAAAGCAAAATTAACCCGCAAACATCAAAAAAAAATATGGGTCGGCAGAGTATGAAAAAATTGAAGAACAGATGAGCAATAAAGAAAACCATCGGAAATAGGGCTGATTCCGGTGGTTTTTTGTGCTTTTTGCAAGAAAGAAAAGAAAAAATCAATATTTTTTGGAGAATATAGTAAAGCTTGGCATAAAAAATGCTAAATAATAAGGCAGAACATGAAACAACGGAAGGGAGAATACCAGTATGAAATACAATTTTGATGAAGTGATCGACCGCAGCCAGAACCGTTCCTCCAAATATGACGAGCGGGTGAAGAAGTTCGGAACTGCCGATGTGATTCCGCTGTGGGTAGCGGATATGGATTTCCGCACCGCTCAGCCCGTCATCGACGCCTGTGTCAAGAAAGCCCAGGAGGGAATCTGGGGATATACCTCGCGGCCGGACAGTTACTTTGAGGCTGTTCAGGAGTGGGAGGTAAAACGGAACAACTGGAAGCCGGACATTTCCCTAATGAGCTGGAGCCTGGGCGTGGTTCCTGCCCTGTCGGCGATTGTGAAGCTGTTCAGTAAAGACGGAGACAAGATCATGATTCAGACGCCGGTTTACTCTGAATTCTACGATGTGGTGGAGGCCTGGGACCGTACCGTAGTGGAAAACAAGCTGGTGGAGGAGAACGGACACTGGCACATCGATTTTGACGATTTTGAAGCTAATGCCAAGGAGTGCAACATTTTCCTTCTGTGCAATCCCCATAATCCTTTAGGACTGGTCTGGGATCCTTCCGACCTGCGCCGGATGGCGGAAATCTGTATTGCCAATGATACCCTGCTGGTTTCCGATGAGATTCATTCCGATCTGATTTTCCATGGAAAGCATCACACTGTTACTGCCAGCATTTCTCCGGAAATCTCGGATCATATAATTACCTGTGTTTCCGCTACCAAAACCTTCAACCTGGCCGGCCTCCAGGCAAGTACCACCATTTTCCCCAACATGGAAATGAAACGGGTTTACGATAAGTTTTGGCAGGGGATGGACATTCACCGCAACAACGCCTTCAGCTCTGTGGCTATGGAGGCGGCCTACCGCGAGGGCGAGGAGTGGCTGGAACAGCTGCTGGAGTACATCTCAGCCAACTTTGACTATGTCTGTGACTACTGCGCCAAGTATATTCCTCAGATTAAGCCAAACTGTCCCGACGCTACCTATCTGATGTGGCTGGACTGCCGGGATTTGAATATGACCAACGAGGAGCTGAGGGATTTCTTTATCCATAAAGCGAAATTGGGCCTGAACGAGGGATATACCTTTGGACGCAGCTTAAGCGGTTATATGCGTTTGAATGCGGCCTGCCCCCGGGCTACCCTGGAAAAAGCCATGGCCCAGCTGAAGGCAGCGGTGGACGCTCTGTAAGCGTACGGTGAACGGAAAGGAGGAGTAATTAACATGTCAACATCATCCGACATCATGAAACAGAAAACCTTTTGGCAGCAGTATGGAAGCCTGATCCTGATTTTAGGGGGCATTCTGGTGGGCGCCCTCATCGGGGCTCTTGTCCCTTCGGTGGGTACTGCCATTAAGCCCATTGGCGATATCTTCCTGAATTTGCTGTTTACCATTGTGGTTCCTTTGGTGTTTGTGTCCATTGCTTCCGCTGTAGGCAGCATGGCCAACATGAAGCGGCTGGGCCGGATTCTGGGCGGCACCATCGGCACTTTCATCTTTACCGGCGCCATTGCCTCTGTCTGCGTACTGATCTGGGTGAACATTTTCAGCCCTTCCGCAGGCACTACCATTGAGATGACCAGTACCGAGGTGGGCGAGGCGAAAAGCGCCGCTGAGCTGATCGTAACCTCCCTGACCGTATCGGATTTTCCGGAGCTGTGGACCAAGTCCAATATGCTTCCCCTGATTATTTTTTCCATTATTTTCGGCTTCTGCGTATCCGCCTGCGGCGGCGACGAAAGCCCTATGGGTAAGCTGCTTATCAACCTGAATGATATCATTATGAAATTCGTAGGCGTGATTATGACCATCGCTCCTCTGGGACTGGGCGCTTATTTTGCCAACCTGGTGGCTACCTACGGCCCGGAAATCATTGGGGACTATGGCCGTTCCATGTTGGTTTACTATCCCCTGTGCCTGCTCTACGGCGTGATTTTCTTTCCGATTTATGCCTTTATGGCCGGAGGCAAGGAAGGAATCAAGGTGATGGTAAGACATATTTTCCCGCCGGCTATTACCGCTTTCGCTACCCAGTCTTCCGCTGCCACGATTCCGGTGAACAAGGAAGCCTGTGACGCTATCGGCGTTCCCAAGGATATCAGCGATCTGGTGCTTCCCATGGGCTGCACCATGCATATGGACGGATCGGTTCTTTCCTCCATCTGCAAGATTTGCTTCCTTTACGGGATCTTTGGCATGGAGTTTTCCGGAGCGGGAACCTACGGCATGTCCATTATCGTGGCAATCCTTTCCGCGTTCGTCCTGTCCGGCGCGGGCGCTGAGATTGATTTTAAAGATATCCTTTCCTGCCACGGGGCACTGCAGGATTACCTGCAGATCCGCGAGAGCAGCCCTCTCTATGAGGAGGTTCGCGGCACCTGGCGTCTGGGAATCCCCTGTTTTGTGAAAGAGGACGGGACCATGACCCTGGAACTGAAGGATGTACTGAAATAAGCCAACTGCATACTTCCTGTGTTCAGTATCCCCCGGCCAACCGATGCGGCGCCAGGGGATATTGTTATGAGTACTTGACGAGCTTTAAAAAGCCTGGTACGTTTGGAACAGACAAGGTAGAGGAAAGGAGAAAAGAAAATGCACGAACTGACAGAACTGATCCGGCAGGATATGAAGCCGGCTCTGGGGGTTACGGAGCCGGGAGCCATTGCCTTTGCGGTGGCTTCTGCCAAAAAACATACAAAGGGAGAGATACTTGGCGTAAAACTGCGTCTGAACAGCGGCATGTATAAAAATGCCTTTACCTGCGGGATTCCCGGAAGCGATAAAGTGGGAAATGTCCATGCCGCGGCTCTGGGAGCGGTGGGCGCGGATCCGGATAAGGGCCTGGAATGTCTGGAAGGCATCACGCCGGAGCAGGCCAGACAGGCGGAGGCTTTGGTAGAAAACGGAAAAATCAAGGTGGAAATGGCCGGGATTGACAGCAGAATTTTCATTGAAGCCACGGTGGCGGCCGAAGAAGGGGAGGCCGCTGTCCTGATTCAGGATGCCCACACCAATATTGTACGGATTACGGAAAACAGGCAGACGGTTTATGAAAAACAGCGTCGGTCCGTCGGGGAAGACGGCGGCGAGGAGGACGGGACTCCGCTCATCCACCGATATACTCTGGAACAGCTTCATACCTATGCCAGGACGGTGCCGGTGGAGGAGCTGCTCTTTATCCGGCAGGCCTTTGAGATGAACCTTGCCCTCTGCAAGGCTGGGCTGGACAGTCCCAAAACTGCCTACGGGCCTTATCTTCTGGCGGAGAATGGAGGCCTTCTGATTTCTGACGATGAACAGAAGACGGCATCCCTGCTCTGCAACGCTGCGATTGAGGCCAGAGTCTTGGGACTTCCGGAACCGGCCATGAGCATCACCGGCTCCGGGGCCCACGGCATCATCGCCACCATGCCCCTTTACGCGGCTTACAAAGTAAATGGATATTCGGAGGAAAGCCTTCTGCGGGCAACTGCTTTGAGCGATCTGGTCTGCATGTATATTAAGGAATACTCCGGCAAGCTGTCGGCCTTCTGCGGCTGCGCCATTGCCGCCGGTACCGGAATGGCCTGCGGCCTGGTGCTTCTGAGGGGAGGGAGCACGGAAGACATGAGCCGTACCATAGACAACATGGCCAGCAGCATCACGGGAATGATCTGCGATGGAGGCAACCAGGGCTGCGCCATGAAGGGCGTGGTGGCAGTGGACGCCGCCTACCGGTCGGCTGCCATGGCCATGAAGAATGTCTACATTTACCCGGTTCACGGCATCAACGGCCCCACGCCGGAGGAAACCATGCGCAACATGGGGCAGATTGCCTCTCCCGGCATGGTGGGGACGGAGAAGACGATTGTGGAGATTTTGGAGCATAAATCGGCCGGAAGGTAGAGATCAGAGGAAGGAAACCAGTCCAAGGAAGCGTGGGTTCGGTATCCGGAAGGTTTGACTTCAATGGGACATATTTTGTTTTTTCTGGATAAAAGAAAATCAATATCATAGTTTCTCCTGGTTGATGGATTGAGAGAAGTATAATAAAATAACTGGTCGCCCTTTGCAGTCAGCATCTGGGCGACTACATTCTCATAGAGATAACCCAAATTAACACCTAGTTTATCGTTCAGCAGCTTTTCATATATCACATTTTCAGTGAAATCCCTGTCTTTAAATATTAAAGTGGTAACGTTCTTCGCTGGGAATCAGGATGTCCTTTACATTTTTTCGAATCGAAATGAAAGAGCCGGTTGCAATATAGTCATAATTTGCCGACACGCCTTGCGCCTTCGATCAATACTGCGGTTCTTCCTTCCCATTCTGTTTTCCACTGAAGCAGCTTGTCGTAGATTTTTCTTTTAAACATGATTTCACATCACCTCTTTTTTATTATGCTCAAAATCGTATTTTTGAAAATCAATATAAAATCTCACCTATTCCCAAGAACAAAAAAATTCGCTATAATCTTATAGAAATAATCGCGGAAAGGCGGAACGAGAATGAAATCACTGGTAATTGCGGAAAAGCCATCGGTGGCCCGGGATATCGCCCGGGTGCTGGGATGCAGGCAGAATATAAACGGAGCCATGGAAGGGCCAAAGTATATCGTTACCTGGGGGCTGGGACACCTGGTCACTCTGGCGGATCCGGAGGGATATGACGGGAAGTACAAGGAGTGGAAAATAGAGGATCTGCCCCTGATGCCGGAACCGTTTAAGCTGGAGGTAATCCGCCAGACGGGAAAACAGTACCAGGCGGTGAAAGCCCAGCTGCACCGGAAGGATGTGGGGCAGGTGGTGATCGCTACGGACGCGGGCCGGGAGGGGGAACTGGTGGCCCGGCTGATTTTAAAGAAGGCGGGCTGCGACAAACCTTTAAAGCGGCTATGGATCTCTTCCGTGACAGATAAAGCGATCCGGGAGGGGTTCGCCCATTTAAAGGATGGAAAGGATTACGAGAACCTGGCGGATGCGGCTATGTGCCGGGCCGAAGCGGACTGGCTGGTGGGCATCAACGCAACCAGGGCTTTGACCTGCAAGTACAACGCCCAGCTTTCCTGCGGCCGCGTCCAGACGCCGACCCTGGCGATGATCGCCGCCAGGGAGGAGGCTATCCGCCGCTTTGTACCTAAACCTTACTATGGACTTCAGGCCAGACTTTCCTCCCCCGGCCTTCTTCTGACCTGGCAGGATGGAAAGACGGGGGAACAGCGTTCTTTCCATAGAAAAGAGATGGAGGAGCGGATGGGGCGGCTGTCCGGGGAGCCGGGAGTAGTGAATCTGGTGCGGGCGGTGCCAAAGAAAACCCAGGCGCCCCTGCTTTATGACTTGACAGAGCTTCAGCGGGAGGCCAGCAGACGCTTTGACTACTCCGCCAAGGAAACCTTAGATATCATGCAGCGGCTGTACGAGAATCACAAGGTACTCACCTATCCCAGAACGGATTCCCGCTACCTGAGTTCGGACATTCTTCCAACCATTAAGGAGCGGCTGTCGGCCTGCGCCGTAGGCCCCTACAAGGTTCTGGCAGGCCGTCTTGCGAATCGTCCCCTTCCGGAAAAGCCGTTTTTTGTCAACGATGCCAAGGTGACGGATCACCACGCCATTATCCCCACGGAGGAGTTCGTGCAGCTGGATCACATGACCGTGGATGAGAGACGGATCTACGATCTGGTGGTGCGCCGGTTCCTGGCGGTGCTCTATCCTCCCTGCGAGTATGAGCAGACCAGTATTCAGGTGTCTGTGGGCGGGGAACTGTTTACTGCCCGGGGCAGGGTGATGAAGAACCAGGGGTGGAGAGCTGTTTATCAAGACCAGAACGGATGGGAGGAACCGGAGGACGAGGGAGAGGACAATGGAAGGGCCGGTGATTCGCAGCTTCCCCCTCTGAAAAAGGGAGACCGCCTCTCGCCTCTGAGACTGACCTTGACCGAGGGGAAGACCAAGCCGCCGGCTCATTTTAATGAAGCAACCCTTTTGTCCGCCATGGAGAATCCGGTGGCTTATGTGACGTCTCAGGACAAGGAGGTGGCAAAAACCCTTCACGAAACCGGAGGCCTGGGGACGGTGGCGACCCGAGCGGATATCATTGAGAAGTTGTTTTCCGGCTTTCTGCTGGAGAAGCGGGGGAAGGATATTTTCCTTACCTCCAAGGCGGTGCAGCTGCTTTCTCTGGTGCCGGAGGACTTAAAGAAGCCGGAGCTGACGGCGGATTGGGAAATGAAGCTTTCACGGATCGCGAAAGGCGAATTGAAGAGACGGGAATTTATGAAAGAAATCCGTTCTTATGCCGGGGAACTGACAGAAGAGATTAAGGGGGGAACGGGGCAGTTCCGCCATGACAACCTGACCAATACAAAATGCCCGGTGTGCGGGAAGCGGATGCTCTTAGTAAAAGGAAAAAACAGCCAGATGCTGGTCTGCCAGGACCGGGAGTGCGGTCATCGGGAAACGATTTCCCGCACATCCAACGCCCGCTGTCCGGTGTGCCACAAAAAAATGGAACTAAGGGGCAAGGGGGATGGACAGATTTTCGTCTGCTCCTGTGGCTATAAGGAGAAACTGAAGGCATTTAAGGACCGGAGAGCAAAAGAGGGGGCCGGGGTATCCAAAAAGGATGTGGCCCGCTACTTAAATCAGCAAAAAAAGGAAGAACAAGAGCCATTAAACAATGCTTTGGCCCAGGCGCTGGCGGGACTGAAGCTGGATTAGGTAAAATCAGGACAAAGAGCCGGAAGCAGTCTGTTCTTCCATAACCCTTCGGAAAGCGGCATCCCACTCCGGAAAGCTGCGTTTTAAGGACAAGGGCTTTCCCTCACGGGTTAAAAAGCAGTGAGAGCTGTGGCCGGCGGTGCAAAGCTGTCCGGTGGAGGCCAGGCGGATTTCATATTCCAGCCTTAAACGGATGCCGTTGTATTCACGGATTAAGGTGCGGATTCGGACTGTTTCGCCAAAACGGACCATTCGCTCGTACTTGCAGGATACCTCCAGAACAGGGCTGAGGATGCCGGCTTCTTCCATAGCCCGGTAACTGCATCCCATCTGCTCCATAAGAAAGACCCGGGCTTCCTCCATCCAGCGGATGTAGTTGGAGTGGTGGACGCAGCCCATTTGATCCGTTTCGTAATATTGCGTATAGTGTTCATAATCTGGTATCATAAGAAAATCCTCCCTGGAAAAGCGTTGCGCCTTTCAGTATACTCTTCAGGGAGAATTTGTGCAAGGCAGGAGGAGGGAAAATGATCTTAAGTGTCAGCAGAAGGACAGATATTCCCTGGTTTTACAGCCAGTGGTTTTATGAGCGGGTGAGGGAAGGATATGTGTTGGTACGGAATCCGTTTTATGCCCGTCAGGTCAGCAGGGTTCCCATTCGTCCGGATGTAGTGGATTGTATGGTCTTCTGGACTAAGAATCCCATTCCCATGATGGATGAACTTGAGAATCTGGAACCTTACCCTTACTATTTTCAATTTACCCTTACCGGATATGGGCGGGATGTGGAGCCGCGGCTTCCGGATAAACGTAAGGTGCTGATTCCCGCTTTTCAGAAGCTGGCTAAAAAGCTGGGACCGGACCGGATGGTCTGGCGCTACGATCCTGTTTTTATCAACAGCAGGTATACGGTTTCCTATCATTTGAAAGCGTTCGGAGAAATTGCAAGGGCTTTGGAAGGATGTACGGATCAGGTAGTTATCAGTTTTCTGGATTTTTACCGTGGTATGGAAAAGTCTATGGGAGAGCTTGGAGCGGCATTGCCGGGCCGGACTGAGATGGGGGAACTGGCAGGAGAAATGAGCCGGATGGCCGCGGAGGCGGGCATGAGGACGGCCTCTTGCGCCGAAGCCTTTGACTTGTCAGCCTGGGGCGTACACAAAGGGGCCTGCATTGACCGGGAGAGAATCAGCCGGATTTTGGGGTGTGAGATCAAGGGGAAAAAGGACCCAGGCCAGCGGACGGAGTGCGGCTGTATGGAAAGCATTGAAATTGGCAGCTACAAAACCTGTCCCGGAGGCTGCCGTTATTGCTACGCTGGTCCCTTTCAGAAGGAAGGGATGAAGGACTGGAATGCTATGGACCCCATTCTGGGCCGGAAGATTGGAACGGAGGATCAGGTGAGGGATCGGAAGGCAGTTTCGCTCAAGCTTTGGTCTGGGGTTTAACCCGGTTTATGAGGGTCTGGTAAAGGAGCATAAGTAATGACAAAAGAAGAAATTTTGCGCCAGTATTTTGGCTACAGCCAGTTTCGTCAGGGGCAGGAGATGCTCATTGACAGCATACTGGCGGGAACGGATACTCTGGGAATCATGCCTACGGGAGCGGGAAAATCCATCTGTTATCAGGTGCCGGCTCTGATATTTCAGGGAATTACCTTGGTGATTTCTCCCTTGATTTCCCTGATGAAGGATCAGGTGGGAGCGTTAAATGCGGCGGGGGTTCACGCCGCTTATTTAAACAGCTCCCTGACCCAGGGACAGTATTTTAAGGCCCTGGATTTTGCCAGGCAGGGAAGATATCCCATTATCTATGTAGCTCCGGAGCGGTTGCTGACGGACTCATTTTTGGATTTTGCCCTGAATGCAAAAATTGCTATGGTGGCGGTGGACGAAGCTCACTGCGTCTCCCAATGGGGACAGGATTTCAGGCCAAGCTATTTAAAGATCGTGGAGTTTATCGACCGGCTGAAAAAACGTCCGGTGATCAGCGCATTTACAGCTACCGCAACCAGGCAGGTTCGGGAGGATATTATCCGGATTTTGAGGCTTCAGGAGCCAACGGTGCTGACCACCGGCTTTGACCGGAGTAATCTGTATTTCGCGGTTAAATCCCCTAAGGACCGGTACTCCTCCCTGGTAAATGATCTGGAACGCCACAGGGGAGAAAGCGGCATTATCTATTGCCTGACCAGGAAAACGGTGGAGGAGGTCTGCGGGAAACTGATTAAGGACGGATTCCCGGCTACCCGCTATCATGCAGGGCTTTCCGATGAGGAGCGAAGACGCAATCAGGATGATTTCATCTACGACCGAAGCCCAATTATGGTGGCTACCAACGCCTTTGGCATGGGAATTGACAAGTCCAATGTCCGGTTTGTGATTCACTATAATATGCCGAAGAACATGGAGAGTTATTATCAGGAGGCGGGGAGAGCGGGAAGAGACGGTGAGCCGGCGGAGTGTATTTTGAACTATGGGGGACAGGATGTGGTGACCAACCAGCTGTTCATTGAGCATAATCAGGATAACGAGGTCCTGGATCCTGAGACAAGAGCTCTGGTGCAGGAGCAGGATCGGGAACGCTTAAAAAAGATGACATTCTACTGCTTTACCAACGACTGTCTGCGCAGCTATATTCTCCGATATTTTGGGGAGCACGGAAGCAATTACTGCGGAAATTGCTCCAACTGTCTGAGCCAGTTTGAGATTGAGGATGTGACGGAGATTTCCAGAGCCATTGTGGGCTGCGCGGCAGAATGTGGCCAGCGTTACGGCATCAATGTGATTTTGGATACGGTTCATGGGGCGAATACAGCCAAAATACGGGGCTATCGAATGGACGAAAATCCTCATTATGGAGAACTTGCCAAGGTTCCCACATACAGGCTGCGTCAGGTTTTAAATTATCTGCTGATGGAGGGATATCTGCAGGTGACCGACGATGGATATACCATCGTGAAGCTGACGGAGAAATCGAAGGGTATTCTTTCAGGAGAAGAAAAGATTCAGATGAAGATGCCCAGGCAGCAGGACTCCCCGTCGAAAGTTCAGAAGATGAAAAAGACCAGAAAAGGCTCGGGAGCCGCGGGCGATATGGGAGAGCGGGAGCAGAATCTTTTTGAACGGCTGCGCATTCTGCGGGCCCAGATTGCCAAGGAGGAGAAGGTGCCTCCCTACATCGTTTTTTCTGATAAAACGCTGGTAGACATGTGCTTAAAAAAGCCTGCTTCCAGAAAAGAGATGCTGGATGTGTCGGGAGTTGGGGAGTATAAGTATGAGAAGTATGGGGAGAGATTCCTTCTGTGCATCAGCGAAGTGTCCGCCCTACAAAGACATTAGCTTGCGAGAAAACTACACAATTTCAGTCCTTTTTCCTGTCCGATTCGGGAATAAATGCACAAATATGCAAGGTTTCCTCAATTTTACTTGTATTTTATGCAAAATGAATGTAAAATAAGTTTTTGCGTCTGGATGATTTGACATTGTAACGCTTTGCTAAGTCAAAGACGCAAAGAAACGTTAACTCATAGAGGAGGATCAGAGAAAATGAAAAAAAGACTGATTAGTGTTCTCCTGTGTACGGCTTTGGCTGCAACGATGGTGGCCGGCTGCACGAAGAAGAATGAGGTGTTGGAGCAGAGTGCGGCAGCAGAAGGTTCTGAAAGCGCTCAGACAGAGGCGTCTGCTCCCGAACAGACTCAGGCTGCGGCAGAGGCGCTGGAGGAATTTGGCGAGATCCCCGCAGATGTGGACACAGAGCAGATTATTACCTATGCACAGGGCGCAGACCCCAGAGGCCTGGATCCGGCTCTGATTGATGACGGCGAGTCATCCAAGCCCATCTGCCAGATGTACGAGGGCCTTTTAAAGTACGGTGACAACAATACCGAGGTTGAGCCCTGCCTGGCTGAGAGCTGGGAAGTAAGCGAGGATGGACTGACCTACACCTTCAAACTGAGGCAGGGAGTAAAGTTCCATGACGGTACGGACTTCAATGCGGAAGCCGTAAAATATAACGTTGACCGTCAGACCGTAAACAAGACCGAGGATATGCTGTACGCGGATTTCGTATTCGGCGATGTGGCCGAGTGCAATGTAATCGATGATTACACCGTTGAGATTGTGCTGAACAAGGTAAGCACTCCTTTCCTGAACAATCTGGCCATGTCCCTGGGCGCTCCTATGGTGAGCCCCACCGCCTGCGAGGCCAACAACAATAACTTAAACGAGGCTCCCTGCGGAACCGGTCCCTACAAGTTTGTCAGATGGGACAAGAACGAGGCTGTTGTAATGGAGCGCAATGAGGATTACTGGGGCGAGAAAGGCGTTGCAAAGCAGATCGTATTCAAGACCATCACCGACAACTCCGCCCGCGTGGTTGCTCTGACCAACGGCGAGGTTGACATCATCGACGGAATCGACGCCAATGTAGTAGACCAGGTAACATCTGCCGGCGCTCTGCTGAACATGGCTGAGGGTATGAATATCAACTATCTCGCTTACAACACCCAGAGAATCACGGATCCGGAGGTAAGAAAAGCACTTTCTCAGGCAGTGAACGTTCCGGAGCTGGTTGCAAGCCTGTATAGAGGTTATGCTTCTGAGGCTACCTCTATTCTGCCTACCTTTATGCCTGGCTACAGCGCGGATGTAAAGCAGGTTTCCTACGATCCTGAGGCGGCTGCCCAGACTCTGGCAGATAAGGGCGTAACAGAGCTGCATATGCTGGCTTATACCAACCCCAGACCCTACAATACCGCTACCGGACAGACTCTGGCCGAGGCTCTTCAGGGATATTACGAGAAGGTCGGAGTAACCTGTTCTATCGATTCCTATGACTGGACCACCTATAAAGAAAAGGTGGGAACCGGCGACTACGACGTATGCCTGTACGGCTGGATCGGCGACAACGGTGACCCGGACAACTTTATGAACCTGCTGGCTTCCGAGGATATTGAGATCAATGTTGCTCAGTACAGCGATGAGGAATTCAATACCATGCTGGCAGAGGCTGCCTCCACTCCCAACGGTGAAGAGAGAAACGCGATCTACGCCCAGATGGAGCAGAAGATTGCCGACGAGTGTGTATGGCTTCCGATTTCCCATCAGGAGAACCTGTCCGCGTACCTGTCCAATGTACACAACTACATTGCACATCCGACCGGAAATGTATTTTTAAGTCAGACCTACAAGCAGTAATTAGGCGGAGGGTATCCGCGGTCAGACTGCACGAGGGCAGAGAAATCTGCCCTCGTTCTGCGGTGAAGAGAAGGGCAGAGGGATAAGCTCTTTTCTGAGCGGACAAGGAAACGATTTGCCTGTTCAGAAAAGAGTTGATCCCTGTCTGGGAACGACCATAAGCAAAGGAGAGAAAAACTATGGCAAAATACATTGTGAAGCGGCTGCTGCAGCTGATTCCCGTTTTGTTTGGCGTATCGCTGATCGTATTTTTCCTGATGCGGGTCTGCGCGCCGGACCCGGCGGCTATTGTGCTGGGACAGCATGCTACCCAGGAAAGCATGGAGGCCTGGAGAGAGGCCAATGGACTCAATGATCCCATTGTAATACAGTATATTGATTTTATTAAAGGCGCGTTGACGGGAGATCTGGGAACATCCTACTATACCAAGACCCCGGTAACCCAAGAAATCATATCTCGTTTTCCGGCAACTGTGGAGTTGGCGGTAGTGGCGATTATTCTGGCTTCTGTTCTGGGAATTGCGATCGGCGTGATTTCCGCGGTCCGGAAGAACTCCATCTTTGATAACGGGGGAATGCTGTTGTCCCTGGTAGGCGTATCCATTCCGATCTTCTGGCTGGGAATTCTGCTGATTATCCTGTTTTCCGGTACTCTTCACTGGCTGCCTTCTACGGGAAGAATCGATCCGGCCCTGCGCCCCGATACCATAACCGGATTTATGATTATAGATAGTATTCTGACAGGAAATACGGAGGCGCTGGTGGATGCTCTGCGGCATATGGTGCTTCCGGCTATCACCTTGAGCCTTTACTCCATGGCTATCATTGCACGTATGACCCGTTCCAGCATGCTGGAAACCCTGAATCAGGACTATATCCGCACTGCCAGAGCCAAGGGCGTACCGGAGAAAAAGGTCAATAAGCGCCATGCTCTGAGAAACGCTATGCTTCCCGTTGCTACGGTAATCGGCCTGCAGCTGGGGTCTCTGCTTGGCGGAGCGGTTTTGACGGAGTCGGTATACTCCTGGCCGGGCATCGGAAACTATACGGTGCAGTGCATTATGAAGTCGGACTTCCCCGTGGTGCAGGGCGTCGTGCTCCTGATTGCGGTGATTTTCGTACTGATGAACCTGATCGTGGACGTAATTTATGCTTTCCTCGATCCCAGAATCAAATACGCAAAGAAGGAGGCCTGACCCATGTTTGGAAAGAAGAAAAATGTACAGGGTGAAGGAGGCGCTGAACAGATTGAGCGCCCGGAATCCCAGCTTAGAGTAATGTGGGATACCCTTAAGAAAAACAGAGCCGCCGTGGCGGGACTGGTTGTTATCATTATTCTGTTGTTCCTGGCCGCCTTCGGCGATCTTTTGGCGCCCTGGGATCCGGAATATTCCAATATGTCCATGTCCTTTATTCCGCCCTGCGCGGACCACTGGTTCGGAACCGATCAGCTGGGGCGTGACATTTATTCCCGTATTCTTTCCGGTACTAAGATTTCCCTGATGGTGGGGATCTCCGCGGTGGCCTATTCCCTGGTAATCGGAACGGTCCTGGGTTCTGTGGCCGGATACTTCGGAGGAAGAGTGGACGGATTTATTATGCGGTGTATGGACATTATGCTGTCTATCCCTTCCATTCTGCTGGCGATTACCCTGATGGCCGCTTTGGGAAAAGGTCTGGACAAGGCAGTCATTGCCATCGGAACCGTGTCGATCCCTGAGTATGCCAGAATTGTCCGCAGTTCCATTTTATCGGTAAAGGAAAATGACTATGTGGCGGCGGCCAAGGTAATCGGAAATTCCGATGGTCGGATTATTTTCCGTCACATTTTGCCAAATGTGGTGTCTTCCATCGTGGTCCGCGCCACTCTGGGAATCTCCACGGCGATTCTGGATACCGCTGCTTTGGGATTCCTCGGAATGGGTGTTCAGCCTCCTATGGCGGAGTGGGGCGATATGCTGGGAAGGGCTAGAACCTATATCTTTTCCGCGCCCTACACTCTGATTTTCCCTGGCCTGGCTATCACCATTGCGGTTCTGGCCTTCAATCTGTTCGGAGATGGGCTGCGTGATGCCCTGGATCCGAAAGAACGAGTATAAGGAGGACGCATCATGTTATTGGAAGTTAAAAATCTGGAAACAGAGTTCCGTGTAAAGCGCGGACAGGTAAAGGCGGTAAACGGCGTCAGCTTTGAGGTGGAGAAAGGAGAAATCCTGGCAGTAGTAGGCGAGTCCGGCTCCGGAAAGAGCGTAACCTCCTTATCCATTATGGGGTTAATCCGGGATCCGGGTAAGATTGTGGGAGGTCAGATCCTGTTTAACGGAGAGGACCTGCTGAAGAAGAGCACCAGAGAGATGGAGCAGATTCGGGGAGACAGAATTTCCATGATTTTCCAGGAACCCATGACTTCTCTCAATCCTGTTTACCGGATTAAGGATCAGATTATGGAGAATATCCTGACTCATGAGAAGGTCAGCAAGGAGGAAGCGTTAAAGCGCTCTATCGAGATGCTGGATCTGGTCAGCATTCCGGCTCCGGAGCGGAGAGCCTATGACTATCCCCATCAGATGTCCGGAGGAATGCGCCAGAGAGTGATGATTGCCATGGCCCTGTCCTGCCATCCGGAGCTTTTAATCGCTGATGAGCCGACTACGGCTCTGGATGTTACCATTCAGGCTCAGATTCTGGATCTGATTAACCGTCTGAGAAAGAAACTGGGAATGGCGGTGCTTCTTATTACCCATGACCTGGGCGTGGTTGCGGAGACGGCGGACCGTGTGGTGGTTATGTACTGCGGCCGCGTGGTGGAGCAGGCTAAGGTGCTGGATTTGTTTACCGACCCGAAGCATCCCTACACCAGAGGACTGCTGGATTCCATTCCTAAGCTGGATGAGGACCGGAAGCGCCTCTACATGATTAAGGGAATTGTTCCGGATCCCACCCATCTGCCAAAGGGCTGCGCCTTTGCGGACCGCTGCGACCACTGCATGGAAAAATGCCGGGAACATATGCCGGCTCTGGTGGATCAGGGCAACGGCAGAAAAGTGAGATGCTTTCTGGAAAGCGATGAAGTGGAGGACCAGTAAATGAGCGAAGAGAAGAAAGTCCTTTTGGAAGTAAAGAACCTGAAGAAGTATTTTACGGTGGAAACCGATTTTTTTGGAAAGCCCAAGGCGGTCCTGAAGGCGGTGGACGACGTATCCTTTAAAATTTACGAGGGAGAGGCCCTGGGCCTGGTAGGTGAGTCCGGCTGCGGAAAATCTACCATCGGAAAAATGCTGGTGGACCTTTATAAGCCTACGGATGGGCAGATCATTTATAATGGAACGGATCTGACTAAGCTATCGCACAAGGAAAGAAGAAAATACTGTAAGGATATCCAGCTGATTTTCCAGGATCCCTATGCATCCTTAAATCCCCGGATGACCATCGGAGACATTATCGCCGAGCCTATTCGCATCAACCGCCTTCTTCCGGAAAATCAGATTGAAGATCGGGTGACCTATCTGCTAAACTGCGTGGGACTGGCAAATCATCAGAGAAACCGCTATCCTCATGAGTTTTCCGGCGGACAGCGCCAGAGAGTGGGGATCGCCAGAGCCCTGGCAGTGCAGCCAAAGCTGATCGTCTGTGATGAGCCTGTTTCCGCTCTGGACGTATCCATTCAGGCTCAGGTGCTGAATCTGCTGGATGACTTAAAGGAAGAGTTCGGCCTTACCTACCTGTTTATCGCTCACGGCTTAAATGTGGTGAAACATATCAGCGACCGGGTGGGAGTGATGTATTTGGGAAAACTGATGGAAGTGGCCTCCAAGAAAGAGATTTACGATAATCCTTTAAATCCCTACACTCAGGCCTTGCTGTCCGCCATTCCCTCCACAGATGTGCTTCACAAGAAAGAGCGGATTATTTTGAGCGGCGATGTGCCTACGCCCATCAACCCGCCCAAGGGCTGCCGGTTCTGCTCGAGATGCTTTAAGAAGATGGGCACGGTTTGCGATGAGCAGATTCCGGAGCTTCACGACGTAGGAGGCGGCCATATGGTGGCATGTCATCTGTATGATGAAAAAATGTAACTGTTCAGGATACACAAAAAAGGAGAAATTGCAAAGGACGTATTGATGCCGGGGGATCCGCTGCGGGCGAAATTTATTGCCGAACACTATTTGGAGGGGGCCGTACTGGTCAATGAAGTCCGGGGAATGTACGCCTACACCGGTACCTACCAGGGAAAACCTCTGTCTGTTATGGGAAGCGGAATGGGGATTCCAAGCATGGGGATTTATTCCTATGAGCTGTTTGATTTTTACGATGTGGACCGGATTATCCGGGTGGGCTCTTCAATCAGTTTTGATCCTCAGATTGGATTAAAGGATGTGGTGATCGGCACCGGCTCCTGCTCGGAGAGTACCTTTGGACTGATCCAGAACGGCTATCAGGATGAAGTAGCCTATCCCAGCATGGAGCTGGTAGAGCGCTTAAGAAAGAGCGCGGCCAGCCAGGGGTTAAAAGCCTATGAAGGGATGATTCACTGCGGAGATGTATTTTACAGGGACCGCACAAATGATGCCTACCGCCGGCTGATTGACAAATACCACTGTGCCTGCGGAGATATGGAGAGCTTTGCCCTCTTCTGCAATGCGGCTATGACCGGAAAGGAAGCAGCCGTATTGATTACTATTTCCGACACCGCCTTTTCCAAGGAAAAACTAAGCCCTGAAGAACGGCAGAACAGCTTTGACCATATGATCCGGATTGCTCTGGGAGCCCTGTAAGAAATTACTTGTAAAACGCCCTGTTTCGTGGTACAGTAGAGGAGGTCTTTTTTTCAAAAAGGAAGACCACTCTGGAGAGTCTCCCCTAAAGGGGAGCGCCGAAGGTGTAAGGCCGGGCCGTTCAGGTCCCGACCGATCTCTCAGGCAAAAGGACAGGGCATACAAAAAACACAATGCGCTTTGAGAATTTCAAAAGGCCGTTGTATGCAGATGTTCTACTCTTTGGAGAGCTGACGAAATGTCAGCTCTGTTTTTTTGTACCATGCAAAAAAGAGGAGGATACATGACAAATGGACGCATTATTGAACTTGGTGGAAAAGGGAAATGAGTTTTTGATGAGCTATTTCCTGGTAGCGGTATTATTTGGGACCGGAATTTACTATACCATCCGGCTCCGGTTTATCCAGGTGAGACGATTTAAAGAAGGGTTCAAGCTGGTATTCGGCAATTTCAATATGAACGGTGAAAAGCATGAGAAGGGTGAAATGACGCCCTTTCAGTCGGTAGCTACGGCCATCGCCGCCCAGGTGGGAACGGGAAACCTGGCGGGAGCGGCTACCGCCTTAATCGGAGGAGGGCCGGGGGCCATCTTCTGGATGTGGCTGTCCGCCTTTTTCGGTATGGCTACTATCTATGCGGAGGCGGTTTTGGCCCAGCAGTACAAAACCGAGGTGGACGGAGAGGTGACGGGAGGGCCGGTCTACTACATCAAGGCGGCTTTTAAGGGCGCCTTCGGCCGGGGCCTGGCGGTGCTGTTTGCCGTTTTTATCATCCTGGCCCTGGGCTTTATGGGAAATATGGTTCAGTCCAATTCCATCGGCGCGGCATTTTCCGAGGTGTTCGCCCTCTGCAACCTGAACGTGCCGCCGGTAGCGGTGGGAGCGGTCATCGCGGCTCTGTCCCTGGTGATTTTCCTGGGCGGGACCAAGCGGCTGGCCGCAGTGGTGGAGAAGTTGGTTCCTATTATGGCGGGATTCTATATTGTGGGAAGCCTGATTCTCATCGGCATGAACATTACCCACGTTCCGGAAGCTTTTCTTCTGATTCTGAAGGGCGCCTTCAATCCCTCATCGGTAGTGGGCGCGGCTGCAGGCATCACGGTTCGGGAGGCTATCCGCTATGGCGTAGCCAGAGGGCTGTTCTCCAATGAGGCGGGAATGGGCTCCACTCCCCACGCCCACGCTCGGGCCAAGGCGAAGTCTCCCCATCACCAGGGACTCTGCGCCATGATCAGCGTATTTATCGATACCTTTATTATCCTGAACCTGACCGTATTCTCCATTTTGACCACTGGCGTCATCAACAGTGGAAAGGACGGCACGGCTCTGACCCAGGAGGCATTTTTCCAGGGCTTCGGTTCCATCGGAATCGTTTTTGTGGCGGTGTGTCTGCTGTTTTTCGCCTATTCCACTATCCTGGGCTGGCATTTCTTCGGCCTGACCAATGTGAAGTACCTGTTTGGGAAGAAGGCCGCCGCTGTCTACTCTGTTTTGGTGTGTGTTTTTATTGTCATTGGCTCCGCTTTAAAAGTGCAGCTGGTGTGGTCACTGGCGGATTTCTTTAACGGGCTGATGGTAATCCCCAACGCCCTGGCGCTGCTGGCCCTCAGCGGGCTGGTGGTGAAGCTGAGCCGGGCCCTGGATCAGAAACCGCTGGATTAAGAAGCGGGATTCTCATTGAAAACTTTCATGTAAAAACAGAAAGCCTTTCAGTATATTTTCTTGTGCCTGCGAGTTGGATTGTGTATCATATAGCAGAAAGTCTTATGTCTACAGCAATGAGAAAAATAATGGAGGGGAGGACAAGTCCTGATGGCAAGGGAAAATAAACCATTTTTGCTGAGAACTCCGTTCTCAAAACCATTGTAAGACATAATATAATGAAAAGGGAAGCGCATTTATGGATGAACGTCAGCTGGTATACGCGGCCGCCATTGAAAAGGCAGGCAGCCTGAGACAAGCGGCCAGGGAACTGGACCGGGAATATTCTACCCTGGCCCGTTCCTTAAAGCGGTTGGAGGAGGAGCTGGGAAGCCCTCTGTTCCGCCGGGGTTCCCTGGGCCTGAGAACCACCAGCGAGGGAGAGGCGTTTTTTGCCTGGGCCCGTCAGGCTCTCGGGGTGTTTCGGAAGATGGGCCGAAAGCAGGAGGGGAATCTGACGGAGCGGGAGATGGAGTACCTGCTCCGAATCCGCCGGGAAAAGGGAATCGCCAGAGCGGCCCAGAGCCTTTACATCGCCCAGCCTTCCTTAAGCCAGATTTTGATGAAGCTGGAGGAGGAGTGCGGCTTTGCCCTGTTTACCAGAGAGAAGGACGGAGTCCGGGAGACGAACGAGGGGAGCCGTTTTCTGGACCAGGTGGAGGAGTTGGCGGGGATTTACCGGAAGATGCGCCGGCAGCTGGAGGAATTTCAGCAGCTGAAGCGGGGGCTGGTGTCCTTTGGTATCCCCATCAATCTGGGAACTAGCCTGCTGCCGGACATCCTGCCCCGTTTTTCTGCTCTCTATCCGGGGGTGGAAGTCCGTTTTTTTGAAAACAATTCCGTGGAGCTGGATCGGATGGTGCTGGAGGGCAGGACGGATTTTAATATTATGCATTTTCAGTCTCCAAAAGAAACGCTGGAGTATGAAATTCTGGGAGTGGATCCATTCTGTCTGGCCGCGCCCAGTTCCTGGGGAGAGCGGCTGGGGCTGAAGGAGGGAGCAATCGGGAAACGGGAGCTGAAAGAGTTGGAGCCGGAGCCTTTTATTATGGTAGCACGGGGGCAGAAGCTGCGCCAGACGGCGGATGAGATTTTAAGCCAGGCCCAGGTGAAGCCAAAGGTTTTATGTTCCACCAAAAGTATGGAGACGGCGAAACGGCTGGTGGCTGCCGGTATGGGGCTGACCCTTCTTCCCATGTCCTATACTACCCTGCTGTCCGACCGGAAGGGAATCCTGTGTGTTCCAATCAGCGAGGAGCTGGAGGCCTCCTGGAAGATTGTGATTGCTTATCCCAAGGGGGAAGAGCTGCCCTGCTGCTGCCGGGAATTTCTCCGCCTTTTAAGACAGCGGATGAAGGAAAGACAGCAGAATCAGAGTTGAGAGAAAATGCAAAACTTCTATAGGGGTTCCGGATAAATATGTATTTTACCTATATAAGATCTTCCATTATACTGAAGCCATAAGAAAAGAAAAACGTGAGTTCAGTATGAAGGAGGATGCGTTATGGAGTTTTTGGAGGATGCAAAACGGCAGTTTGGGGAGCTGATTTTGTCGGAGCTGGAGCGGATCCGCCGGATGAAAGCCGGTGGAGAGCCCAAGGATTTTTCCAGGCTGGACAAAATCGTGGTGGGCGTTATGCCGGGAGACGGCATCGGCCCCATCATCATGAAGCAGGCCCTGCGGGTGCTGGAAACCCTGATGAAGCCGGAGATTGAGAGCGGGAAAATTGAAATCCGCCACATTGAGGGCATGACCATTGAGAACCGGGCGGCTCTTCTGCAGAGCCTGCCGGAATGCGTGCTGGAGCAGGTAAAGCAGTGCGACGTGCTGTTAAAGGGCCCTATGGTGACGCCCAGAGCCGGCGATCCATGGCCCAACCTGATTTCCGCCAACAGCATGCTGCGCCGGTCTCTGGATTTGTATGCGGCGGTGCGCCCCATCAAGATTCCGGAGAAGGGCATCGACTGGACTTTCTTCCGGGAGAATATTGAAGGCGAGTATATCTGGGGCAACAAGGGCATCCAGGTCAATGAGGATTTGGCGGTGGATTTTAAGGTTCAGACGAAACAGGGCAGCGAGCGGATTGCCCGGGCGGCCTTTGAGTTTGCCAGAAAAAACGGAAAGAAAAATGTAACCGTTGTGACCAAGGCCAACATCGTGAAACTGGCTGACGGAAACTTTATCAAGGCGGTCCGCAAGGTAGGGGAGGAGTATCCGGAAATTGAGATTCAGGAGCGCCTGGTAGACGCCATGGCGGCCAAGATGATGGACCCGGAATTCAGCAAGGGCATTGAGGTTATTGTTCTGCCAAACCTTTACGGCGATATCATCACCGATGTGGCGGCGGAGCAGCAGGGCGGCCTGGGAACGGCATCTTCCTCCAATCTGGGAGACCATTACGCAATGTTTGAGGCCATCCACGGCACAGCTCCCTATCTGATGAGCCATGGAAGAGGAGAGTACGCGGATCCCAGTTCCCTGATTCGGGCCGTGGGCATGATGCTGGGACACATCGGATATGTGGACCGGAAGGAAACGCTGGAGAAGGCCATGGACATCTGTACCGTCCAGGAGCGGAAAGTGGTCATCACCACCATGCCGGAGGACGCCAGCACGGAGCAGTTTACGGATTATGTGATTGAGACGATTGGGAAGCTGTGAAAACATAAGAGAGAAGTCCTTATGACAAAAACAGGGGGCAGGCCATGTGAATTGCGGGCCTGCCCCCTTGTTTCCATTCTCTTTAGGGGGGTGGCTTCCGAGGCTTACGAGGTACTGAAGGCAGTGGGTGTGGATGCACCGACGGCAGAACTGATGAAGACCACAGGAATCGGTTCCGTGCTCTATGCGAAGCGCCCCGGCGACGGCTCCGCAAGAGAATATGCGGCCAGCTGCCAGAAGGTTTTAGGCGGACTTGCCAATATCTGTATCGAGTACGCGACCAAGCGCTACCGCAGCAACTGTGTCAACTGGGGAATCCTGCCCTTTACCTGCCCGGAGCCGGAGATTAACCTGGCGGTGGGAGAATACATTTATCTGCCCGGAATCCGGAAAGCAGTGGAAGACGGGGCACAGCAGGTGGAGGCCAAGGTCATCGGAACCGACGGCTCTGTCCGCAGCCTGAGCCTGGATTTGAAGGGCGTTACCGAGGCGGAGAAGCAGGTGCTTCTGGCCGGAAGCCTGATTAATTTCTATAAGCAGGACCAGAAAAACTAAAAAGGTGAAATAAATCATATGGAAAAGAGTGAAATCAGAAAGCTGGGAGAATGGATTAGCCAGATGAGCTGGGAATGTATGCCTTCCCAGGTGCAGGAGGCGGTGCAGCTTCGGGTCCTGGATTTGGTAAGCGCGGCTCTGGGGGCAGTAAAAGACCCGCTGTTGGAACAGGTGATTAGCTCCTACCGGAGCAGGTATGGGGAAGGTCCTGCCTGCGTGTGGGGCAGGCCGGAGCGGTTCCCGGCGGAGGTCGCGGCCAAGATTAACGCCATGCTGGCCCACACTCTGGAGCTGGACGATGTTCATCCGGCTTCCAAGACCCATGGCAGCGCCAGCATCATTCCCGCTGCCTGGGCTATGGCGGAAACTCTGGAAAGCAGCGGACAGGAATTTTTAACCGCAGTAGTCTGCGGTTATGAAGTGACGGCGCGGATTGGCATGGCTCTTGGGGTGGCGGCTCATCGGAAAAAGGGATGGCATGCCACCGCTACCTGCGGAATCTTTGGGTGCGCCGCGGCTGCAGCGAAGCTTCTGAAGCTGGATGCGGAGCAGACCATATCCGCTCTGGGAATGGCGGGGACGCAGAGCAGCGGACTCTGGGCCTTTTTAGGAGACGGGGCCAGCTGTAAGGTGCTCCATCCCGGACACTGCGCCGCCTGCGGCCTGGATGCGGCGTTTCTGGCTGCCGCGGGGATGACGGGGCCGGAGCATATCCTGGATGCGGAAGACGGAGGACTGTTAAAAGCCATGTCGGACAGCTATGATTGTTCTAAGGCAGGAGCCGGACTGGGGGAGGTCTGGGAAATCTTAAATATGGACGTAAAGCCCTACCCATGCTGCCGGAGCGTTCACTGCATGATTGATGCGATGTTCCAAATCCGGGAGGAGATGGAGAAGGAAGGACGTTCGGCAGCTGACATCAAACAGGTGGAAATCGCTACCTACCAGGTGGGATACCAGCAGTGCGCGGTAAGCAAAGGCTGTCTTGAGCCGCAGTCTCCCATGGACGCCAAATTTTCTGCTCCCTACGGAGCTGCGGCGGCTCTGCTCTTTGGAAAAGTCACCAGGGAGGAGTTCGAGCCGGAGGCGGTGTCAAATCTGCAGCTCAGGGCGTTGATGAAAAAGATTTCCGTGGAGCCGGACGAGGAGTTGACGAAGGAGTACCCTGCACACTGGGGCTGCCGGGTAAGGGCGGAGTTTTTCGATGGAAAGAAGATGGAGGTAAGGGTTCAGGACCCGTCCGGAAGTTCCAAAAATCCATTGTCCCAAAAGCAGCTGGAGGATAAGGCCAAGAGCCTGATTGGGGCGGCGTTTCCGGGAAGGGAAGGGGAGAGTGCCGGAGAAATTACGAAGATTGGACAGTGGGAGAGGATGAAACCGCTTGGAAGCATGGAGAGCTTTCAATAATCCGCCCCATTTGTTCATATCGCTGTATAGGATTAGAAAAAATATCCAAAGCGTCACATACCTCAAGGGAAAAGTCAACAAAGGCATAGCCCTTGGCGGTAATCAGATTTCGGTCCCTGACAACCCGGGCTTCTACATAGTTAGACCAGGGAAAGGGATTTTGGCATTGCAGCGAGCGAATTTTTTCTGGTGAACATGAAGTTGTAAAGCGGTAGCTGTCTAATATTCCGGCTCGTCCCAGAAACTGGGGGGCAAAACAGATTGCTCCTACCAGTTTACCTTCTTCAATCATACGTTTTGCCATAGGACAGATGGAATTTTGAGTATTGTTAATAGGGCCGCCTGGAATAATGAGGGCATCAACCTCTTCCAGGCGGCTTTCCATATCCTGAATCCGCAGATCCGGGACATAGCGCAGACCAGACTGGGCTAAAACGGGGGCAAGGGTTTCGGATATGGACAGGATTCTACAGGCCCCCGTATTTTTCAGCCGATGCAGGAGAAGAGTGACTTCAAAATCAGCCATGGATTCATAGAGATAGCAAAGGATTGTTTTCATATAAGCGCTCCTTTCGGGTGCGGGGTTTCAGGTACGCTTTTTCAATGTTAACATAAATCAAGGCCAATAACAAGCATTCGAGCGAAATTTGACCAGACGCAGAAGAGCGAAAGCCATAAGAAAGAAGATGGGGAAAATAATTATATGGACAGAGGAAAATACCGGGTTGTATAATTGATGAGGAAAATAGTTATATATATTTCTTTGCAGGAGGCTGAGTCAGAAATGAAAATCGTAGTATTGGACGGCTGCACATTAAACCCCGGCGACTTATCCTGGAGCGGATTTGAAACACTGGGCCAGGTTCAGGTCTATGACCGGACGCCGCAGGAAAAGACGGTGGAGCGGATTGGGGATTCAGAGCTGGTTTTAACCAACAAGACCACGATTACCCGGGAGATTATGGAACAGTGTCCCGATCTTCGCTATATTGGTGTGCTGGCAACAGGCTACAATGTAGTTGATGTGAAAGCGGCCGGTGAGCGGGGTATCGTGGTGACGAATATTCCTTCCTACGGAACGGCCGCCGTGGCCCAGTATGCATTTGCCCTTTTGCTGGAACTGTGCCATCATGTGGGCCTTCACGATGCGAGCGTTAAGGCGGGAGAATGGGAGCACTGTCAGGATTTCTGCTATTGGAAAACGCCGTTGATGGAACTGGCTGGAAAAACCATGGGAATTGTGGGATTCGGACGCATTGGACAGAGGACAGGGGCCATCGCCCAGGCGATGGGGATGAAAGTGGTGGCCTATGACCATTTCCGAAGACCGGAACTGGAAACGGAAAACTGCCACTACGTTTCCATGGAGCAGCTGCTGAGCCAGTCCGATGTAATTTCCCTTCACTGTCCCCTTCTGCCGGAGACAAAAGGGATGATTAATCAAGGGACCATTGGTCAAATGAAGGATGGAGTTTTGATTATCAACACTTCACGCGGGGATTTGGTTGTGGAAAAGGATCTGGCAGAAGCGCTAAAGAGTGGAAAAGTAGCGGGAGCCGCGGCGGATGTGGTTTCTACGGAACCGATTCGTGGCGATAATCCTCTTTTGACGGCGCCGAATATGATCATTACCCCCCATATGGCCTGGGGAGCCAGAGAATCCAGACAGAGGCTGATGGATCAGGCAGTGGAGAACCTGAAAGCTTTTTTAGAGGGTAAGCCTGTTAATACGGTTTCCTGAGCATAAGGAAGGAGGAGAGTTTAGCTGTGAAAATTTTGAATTTCGGTTCACTGAATATTGACTATACCTATGATGTAGACCATTTTGTCCGGGGAGGGGAGACCCTTTCTTCCAAAGCTTTGCACCTGTTTCCGGGAGGAAAGGGGTTAAACCAGTCTATTGCGGCCAGCCGCAGCGGGGCGGATGTCTGGCATGCCGGGGCGGTTGGAAAAAGCGATGGGGAATTTCTGATAAAACAATTGAATGAGGCCGGGGTGAATACGGACTATGTGAAAAGACTGGAGGTTCCAAGCGGTCACGCGATTATCCAGCGCCAGCCGGACGGAGGAAATTGCATCCTGCTGTTTGGAGGTTCCAATCAGGAAATTACCCGCAGGATGGCGGATGAAGTGCTGGAGCATTTTGGGAAGGGAGATTACCTTCTGCTTCAGAATGAGATCAGCGAAGTAGGGTATATCATGAAACGGGCAGCGGAAAAAGGGATGCGGATTGTGCTGAATCCTTCGCCTATGGATGAAAAGATTGGAAAGCTGCCGTTAGAGAATGTGGACTATTTTCTGCTGAATGAAGTGGAGGCGGAAAGTCTTTGCGGGGAAGGGGCGAACCGGCCGGAAGCCATGATGGAGAAACTGACGAAGGGCTTTCCGAAGGCGAAGATCGTGCTGACTCTTGGGTCCCAGGGTTCCCTTTACTGGGATGGGGAAAAGATGATCAAGCAGCCTTGCTACAAGGTGAAGGCGGTAGATACCACGGCGGCAGGAGATACCTTTACCGGCTTTTTTATCGGGGGGCTATCCCAAGGAATGGAAGGAGTGAAAGCCTTGGACTGGGCTGCCAGAGCAGCGGCTGTTGCGGTGAGCAGAGCAGGGGCGGCAACCTCCATTCCTTCAAAGGAAGAGGTGGACCGGTTTTCGGGGATATGATGAATCTGTAGTTTGCAGATATATGAACGGGCTGTCGGTTAATACCGATTTTGACCCCTGAGAAACAGGGATGAGACTCTCCCACAGAATTCGGGCTTTTTTAAGCCCGAATTCTGTGCGGACTTTTGCTTTTCTGAACGATTTCTCAGGCACCTACCGTTGAGAGATTCTTTAAACGTTCCAGTTCTTCTTTCAGCTGCTCCAGCTCTAGTTTTTGCTGCTCAATGGTTTCGTTTTGCTGCTCAATGGTTTCGTTTTGCTGCTCAATCGTTTCTTTTTGCTGTTTAATTTCTTTCTCCTGCTGCTCAATCTCCTCCTTCTGCTGTTCAATCATATACTTGACCGTATTGGCATCCAGGATTTTTAATGCTTCCGAATACATATTCATCAACTCCTCTGCCTGATAGCGAAATTGAAATACCTGGCAATAGATTTCCCCGAAGTCCGGGAACGCGCGGATGACATTTTGAATCCGTTCCATATCATCGGATGCAATCAACGTCAGCCAGGCATCTAACCTGTTGCTTATATTGTGACGGCATTCCAAAAAGATGTCAAGAGGTATTAAAAGATATTCTTGGACCAAATCCAATTTCAGTCCTGTATTGAACTGCTGTCTGGCATAGTGAAGATATTCCGTGGGGAATTGGTGAAATTCCCTGGGACTGTTCTGGAACAGTACAATGGTATAAACCTTGCTGATTTGCTGATAGGAAAAGGCCCGCTTTTCCTTCCGGCATTGTTCCCGCACCTGAGAATATTGGCGCATCACCAAATCACTGGAATAGCAGGCGCAGCGCTGTCCGGGGAACAGATATCCCACCTTTTGAATTTCAACGTTGACTAAAGAACCTGACTTTAGACGCACCAGCAAATCCATCACCAGCAGGGAACCTTCTTCTGTCAATCGACTGGACTCGCTTGGAAGGGCGTTTAAGATTTCAACCTCCTCTCCCAAACATAAGCTTAGGAAGTCCTCCAGCCTTGAAGGGAAATGTTGAGGGTCAAATACTGCCTTGAACATAGGGTCATAGGTCAGATTCAGTCCCCGCGTCCCCATACAGAATTCCACAAATTCCTTTTGAAGCCGTTCCGAAAGACCGGTGTACCTTGCATATATCCCCGGCGTTTCCTGAATCATTCTCATTACTTCTTGCTTGGTCAGCTTGCTGCCGAAAATTGTTTCCGGCGATAATTTGTTTTTGACCATCCAATACCCTCCTTCATATTTGATTGTTAAAAAACAGTAAAACGGAATTATTTCGGCGAAACGCCGGGCTGAAAATTATACAGAATCGTATCAAGAACTTTCAGACAAATTTAATATAACATATGGGAGGGGAGAAAACAAGAGATTTTATAGAGAAATTCTCCCCCTCCACTTTTTATCGATTCAAAAACGCCTTCATCCGGACTCCCACATTTTCTTCCAGATTCCGGTAAAAGAATTGATAATCGTAAAGGTGGTAGACGCTGTCCTCAAAGATGGAAAGCCCTGCGGGGTATTCCTGCGGGGTGACGTCCGTTACCTTCAAAGCTCCCCGCACCGGGTCCAGGTATGCGCCGGTCAGCTCCGGAATTTCCGTGGTAATTGCTCCGCTGTAATCAGTAAAGCAGGCGCCCAGATTCATACTTTTGTCTGCCGGGGTGGAGTCAGTTTTCCAGTTTAAGGGATTGATTGCCAGTGTTTTGGTTCCTTCTGGAATTAGGAGGGAATCGTTAATATCTTCCGCTTCCGAGTTAAAGGAGACGATTACGCCGGTGTCGTCCGGTCCGGCTGCCATTTTCAGATAAGGGTACTGGGAAAGCTCTTCTTCGGTAATCCTCCAGCCGATGGCATAGCAGGCTACCAGCTGGGCCATCCGCTCATCGGAAGCGAAGGATTCCTTCATCAGGCGGATGCACATATCTGCTCCCTGAGAAAAACCTGCCAGGATAACGGGGCGGCCGTTGTTAAAATGCTTCATATAATACTCAAAAGCCGCTTTTACATCATCGAAGGCGATGGACAGATAGGGCTCCCGCTCCGCTTCTTCCATTTCGTAGACGTTCAGGCCAATTTGGCGGTAGTAGGGGGCGAAGAAGCGGCTTTCGTCATCGTAGATTCCTTTTTCCATATTGATGGCACCCATAAAGCTTTCCTTTGTATCCTCATCGGAAAGAGACATATTGCAGGCGTCCTCAGAGCCGCCGTAAACGGAGGGACAGATGAAAAATACGTCTGCGGGCTTGCGTTCATCTTCCTCTGATTCCAGATAAGCCCAGTTTGCAGGGGCACTGTAGTCGGGAGCTTCGGAGATCTCCGCAGAACTTTCCGGGGAAACGGAGGCGCTGGTAGGAGCGGGAGATTCGGAAGTTTCCGGCTCGCTGGCGGAAGTCTGGACGGGGACGCTTGGCTCGGACGGGGATTCCTGGGGGCTGCAGGCAGTGGACAGGCTTAAGGTAAGAAGCAGCAGTGAGAGAAATTTTGAGAGTAGCTTGGAATATTTCATTGGTTTTTCCTTCCTTTCGCAGATTCGCGGCATAGATTTATCGATGCTCTCATTATACTATATACCCGGAAGTCTTGAAAGATTTTTCTGGGAATCCGGCTGTGAAGAAAGAAGGTTACCTTTTTGTATCCTGCCCAAGACGCCTGCGCACCTTCCGCCACAGCACCGCCGACAGCGCCACCGCGATATAGTCGGTGACCGACTGGCCGAAGATAACGCCGGTGAGACCGAAACATGCCTGCAGCAGATAGAGGAGAGGGATCAGCAGCACGCCCTGGCGAAGCACAGAGAGGACAGTGGCTTCCAGGGCGTGTCCTACGGACTGAAGGCTGTTCATGTTGACGAAGAGAAAGCCGATCACCGGACCGGACAGCATGTAGGCGGTGAGCATCTCCACACCGTAGCGGACTACCTCGTCGTCATCGATAAAGAGGCGGATGATGGGTTCCTGGAGGACAAAGTAAAGCAGAGTGGCCAGGATTCCTACCACCATGCAGCTCCTTTTGGTAAAGCGCTCCACCGAGCGGAACCGCTTCACGTCGCCGGAGCCGTAGTTGTAGCCCAAAAGGGGCTGTACGCCGTTTGCCGTTCCCGCAGGTGAAATCCTTAAAGGAGATGGAGAGGACCCGGCTCTTTTTCAGGAAATACCACAGATAATAGGCGCTTGCCATGATATTGCCCAGGGAGGTGGCGATGGCCGCGCCTGCCGTTCCCTGACCCAGCACGCTGATAAAAATGGGGTCCAGCACAATATTCGCGATGGTGCCGATCATGCTCCCCACCATGGCTTCCCGGCTGGCGCCCTCGGCACGGACAATAAAGCTGGCCGCCGCGGACCAGATGATGAAGGGAGCGCCCCAGGCAATGTGAAGGGTGTAGCCTCTGGCAAAGCCGTAAGTCTCCGCATCCGCGCCGAACAGTGTCAGAATCGGGTCCATAAACAGAATCAGGAGGGCTGCAAAAAGGATTCCCACCAGGATGGAAGCGTAGGTGACAAAGGAGGAGGCGGCCCGCACCCGCTTCTCATTTTTCTCTCCCATGGCCATGGAGAGGACCGTGCTTCCTCCCATGCCGAACATATTGGCAAAGGCCATCATCAGGATAAAGATGGGGGTGGTGAGGCTGACCGCCGCTACCTGCAGAGGGTCCCCGGTCTGCCCCACAAAAAAGGTATCCGCCATGTTATAGAGAACGGTCACCAGACTGCTGATGACGCTGGGAATTGCCATAACCGCTACGGCGCGGGACACCTTCATCGAACCCATTAACTCATGCTCATTTCCCTTGTTTTCCATCATGCTCCCCTCCCATCATCTAAATTTTGCAGCATTTTTTTTGCGATTTCCAGGAACTGTCTCTGCTCTGAAACGGAGATTCCACGAAGAAGCACCGACTCCGATTCTTCAATTTCCCGGCGGAGAGCCGTCTGCACATCCCGTGCCTTCTGGGTAAATACGATGCGTTTGTAACGCCCGTCCTTTTCCTCCGGAATCCGGCAGATGAGCCCCTTTTCCTCCAGAAGCTTCAAAGCCTCTGTGGCAGTAGAGGGCCGCAGGCCAAATTCTTTTTCAATTTCCTTTTGATAAACATTCCGGTGAACGCTCTCCACCAGGATATAATCCAGAATATTCCCCTGAGCCCCGCTGATTCCGATGGATTCCTGTACCTTGAGAGAACGGCGCCGGAGACGGTTGGAAATCCGGTTAATCATTTTTCCTGTTTCCATGAAATGAATTCCCTCCTTTTTTTAAATACTTCGGTTCCTAAATATATTAAGACAGTTTTAGGGAATGTCAACTGAATTACAAACATCCTCCCGGACGTTAGGGGTCTGGGAGGATGTTCCTGAAGGGGGTATGCGGATTTTTGAGGTTCCGGATTGCTGCAAGTTAGTAATGAATGACATTTTCCTGTCCCCGGATTTTTTCGATGACCTCCCGGGACTGGGGACTCTGGAAATAATCCAGGGTGGTCCGGGGCACCAGCTCTTTCAGCAGTTCAAAGTTGCCGTCCTTGATGGCCTGGCGCACGGTGGAGGCGCTGATGGCCTTACCCTCTGACTGGAGTCTGGGGACCACGATGCATTCGATTCCGTTTTCCGGAAGCTTTTTCTGCATGATTTCATTGTAAATCCCAGTTACCAGGCTGGTAGGCTCCTCCCCCACATAGCGGCGGGTGATGTCCATGGCTTTGGCAATCCTGGTAAAGATGGTCAGGTCCAAAAGGGCGTGGCTTTGGATGACCGCAGTCTCATCCTTCTGAAAGTAGCTGGGGAAGGTGGAACTGCTGATGATGTAGGGGCCGCTGTCGTGGTAGCGGATATTCTTCAGGTGGGCCGTTCCGTCCATTACCAGTTTCTTGCGGATGGAAAATGGTACCAGGCTGGCGTCTTCGCTGACAATGAACAGGTGGAGGATGTCGTTTTCCGAGGCGGCTTTTTCCACCAGATACTGGTGGCCCAGGGTAAAGGGATTGGCGTTCATCACCAGGGCGGCGGCTTTTTTCCCCGCCTCCTTCTCCTTAGCCAGCTGGGTCAAATAATCCTGGAAACCGGTGCGCCGGTTTTCCATAAATACAATCTGGTCTTCAATACGGACAATCTCGTAAAAACCCAAATCTCCGAAAAATTTGGCGGAGCTGCATTTGGTGTAAAGAAAAATGTGCAAGTTCCCTCTCTGATACTGGACATCCAGCAGATGGGTGACAATCTGATTCATGAGTCCTTCGCCCTGGTGAGCGCTGCTGACCGCCATGCAGCGCAGGGTGTTGCCGAAGCAGCTTCCGGTGGCGATAAGATTCATGTCCTCATCGTACATACCGCAGGTGTAGTCCAGATTGGCGTCCCGGCGGATGCCCTCCGCTTCCAGCAGGGCGTCCACCTGCCGCTGGCTGCGCTTGTCTGAGGGATAAATTTTTGAAATGGTGTAGTTGTAATCTGACATAATACCGGTTCCTTCCCTTATCGTTGCAGTGTGATTCTCTTGCTAAGTATACCATGCCAGAGGGAAATGGTGAAGATTTTTTTCTTGTATACCGGCCCCAAAAAGTTTTATAATGGACGTAACAGTTCAGGACGGCGGGAAAACGAGGGCAAAAGCAGTCGTTAAGCTTGCTTATAAGAATGCTTTTGCCCTCGTTTTCACACCGGATGGACATCCGATGCTTCTTGTCCGGCCTTGGTCGGGCAAGAAGATACCCGCCGTGTTTATACAAAAGCAGGAGATAAAAGAATGTACATAGGAGATTTACATATTCATTCCAGGTATTCCCGGGCCACCAGCCGGGATTTGACGCCGGAGTCCCTGGATTTCTGGGCTGCGAGAAAGGGAATCCATCTGGTGGGAACCGGGGATTTTACCCATCCGGCCTGGAGAGAAGAATTAAAGGAAAAGCTGAAACCGGCGGAGGACGGCCTGTATGTGCTGGACCCGAGCCTGCGCAGGCGGGAGGAGGTTCCCGGCAGCAGCGTGCCCCGCTTCGTTATCAGCGGAGAAATCAGCTCCATTTATAAGAAAAACGGAAAGGTGAGGAAGGTCCACAGTCTAATCCTGCTTCCGGGACTGGAGGAGGCGCAGGCCCTTTCAGGAAAGCTGGAAACCATCGGAAACATCCATTCCGACGGCAGGCCAATCCTGGGCCTGGACTGCCGGGATTTGCTGGAGATTACCCTGGAAATCTGCCCCAGGGCCATCTATATCCCGGCTCATATCTGGACGCCCCATTTTTCTCTTTTCGGGGCCTTTTCCGGATTTGACCGGATTGAGGAGTGCTTTGAGGATATGACTCCCTATATCCACGCGCTGGAAACGGGACTTTCCTCAGACCCGCTGATGAACTGGAACTGGTCGGCCCTGGATTCCTATTTTCTGGTGTCCAATTCCGACGCCCACTCCCCCTTAAAGCTTGGCCGGGAGGCCAACCTTCTGGACATTGAGATGAGCTATGAAGGTCTGTATCAGGCGCTGCAGGCCGGGAAGGGACTTGCGGGGACCATCGAGTTTTTTCCGGAGGAGGGAAAATATCATTATGACGGCCACCGGAAATGCCATGTATGCTTAAGTCCGAAGGAGGCGGAAGCCCTGGGAAACCGCTGTCCGGTCTGCGGGAAGAAACTGACCATCGGCGTGGACCACAGGGTGGAGCAGCTGGCGGACCGGGAGGAGACGTTTCGCCCGGAAAACGCCCGGGACTTTGAAAGCCTGGTGCCCCTTCCCGAGGTAATCGCCGCCGCCACCGGACATGGAGCCGCCAGTACAAAGGTCCGGTCTCTCTATGAAAATATGGTGCGGAAGCTGGGGACGGAATTTGAGATTCTGCGGAATGTGCCGGCAGAGGAAATTGGCAGTCAGTTTGGCCCCATGATTGGGGAGGGAATCAGCCGCCTGCGGGAAGGCAGGGTGAAACGGCTTCCGGGCTTTGACGGGGAGTATGGAACCATACGCCTGTTTGAGCCGGACGAGATAGAGAACACGGACGGACAGATGAGCATGTTTGACATGATGGGACCAGGTGATTTTACGGAGTCTGCCGCCGGGCCGGAAAAAACAAAAGACCCGAAACAGGAGCCCCAGAGAGAAAGGGATGCAGAAGCCGGAGAGGCAAGGGGCATAAAGGCAGGGGACAGAGAAGAAAAGAACGGAAAAGAGGAGAATGGAGAAAAAAAGAACGGAGAAAAAGAGAGCGGAGGAGAGAAGCTCGGAGGGGACAGGGAAGAAAACGGGGGCGGAACGGATCTTCCCAAGACGGAGCAGTTTTTAGAGCGTCTGAACCGGGAGCAGAGGCGGGCGGCTGCGCTGCCTGCCCGCTCCATGGCCGTCATAGCTGGGCCGGGAACAGGAAAGACCGGGACTCTGACAGCCAGAATCCGCTGCCTTCTGGAGGTAAGGAGGGTCAGACCTTCGGAGATCACGGCAGTGACATTTACAAACCGGGCGGCAGAGGAGCTTCGGGAAAGGCTTAAACGGGAGATGCCCCGCCACCGGACGATTTCCCGGATACAGACGGGAACTTTCCACTCTCTCTGTTATTCCATGCTGCGCCAGGCCGGAGCGGAGTTTGAACTGGCGGACAGCCTGGAGCTAACGGAACTGGCCTCGGATGTGCTGAAGGAGAAAAAACTGAAAATCCGTCCGGCAGAATTTCTGAGGAGAGTGTCTGCAGAAAAATGCAGAAGGTGGGAAGCAGGAGATGCAGCCTGCGGGAAGGAAGCCTGCAAAGAGGAAAAGAACCTTTTATCTGAAAAGCAGGAGGAAGCCTTTGAGCTGTATCAGAGACGCCTCAGAGAAGCGGGACTTTACGATTTTGACGATCTGCAGATAGAGGTGCTGCGCCTTCTGGAAGAGGACAGGGAGGCAGCGGCAGGCCTCTGCTCTCGTTTCCGGTATCTGCTGGTGGATGAGTTTCAGGATATAAGTCCCATCCAGTACCGCCTCATAAGAAACTGGAACCAGGAGGGAAGGGAGCTGTTTGTGATAGGAGATCCGGATCAGTCCATCTATGGGTTCAGGGGCTCCGATCCAGAGTGCTTTCGCAGACTTTTAACGGAGTTTCCTGAGACATGTACGGTCCGCCTGGAACAGAACTACCGCTCCTCCTTGCAGATCACAGAGGGAGCCTGCGCCATGATTTCCAATAATCCTGGGGGAGAGAGAAGACTCATCTCCGCAGCTGGTGAAGGGCTTCCAATTCGGATTGCAAAGGCGGCGGGAAGGCTCTCAGAGGGGATCTTTACCGCCAGAGAGATCAACCGGATGATCGGCGGAATCGATATGCTGGATGCTCAGGAGAGAGAGGCGGTTCAGGAGAAAAAAGTCAGGAGCTTTTCCGATATTGCCGTGTTGTGCAGAACCCACAGACAGGCAGAGGAGATAGAGGAGTGCCTGAGAAAAGAGGGGATCCCCTGCATTGTAACGGGAAGAGGGGAATTTCTGGAAGCGGAGACCGTGCGGGAGGCCACGGGCTTTTTCAGAAGTCTCTTGCATGACAGCTCAGATACGGAAAAGGCCCAGCAGCAGAGCAGAGAGATTCCGTTTATGAAAAAGCGTCTGGGAGAGAGTGTCTACGGCGGTCTCAGGGAGAAATACGAGCCAATGATGAAGAAGAAACCGGCAGAGCTTATCAGAAGCTACAGAGAGGACAGAGGGCTCTTGGAGGATGAGCCTCTTGAAAAGCTCACAGGGATGGCTCTGTTTCACAGGACGATGAGGGAGTTTCTGGACAATCTGGCCTTCGGGGCAGACGGAGATCTGAGAAGATGCGGGGAAAAGCGCTATACAGCAGATGCTGTTTCCCTGATGACGCTCCACGCCGCCAAGGGCCTGGAATTTCCTGCGGTTATCATAGCGGGGGTGAGAAAATACTCCATTCCCATGGAGCCGGAGCAGAAAAAAGGAGAGGAACCGGGCAAGATAACGGCTGAGTCTGAGGAAGACCGGTTAAAGAAGGAGGAGGAGAGGCGTCTGTTTTATGTGGGCATGACCCGGGCAAAAGAGGAGCTGATTCTGGTAACTTCCGGGACAGAGTCGGAATTTCTCGGTGAAATTCCGGAGCGCCTGGCTGTGAGGGAAGAGACAGGCGGAAAAAAGACCTTTGCACCGAGGCAGCTCAGCCTGTTTGATTTTATGAAGTAACAGAAGAAGAGAGAAAAGGCGGGCCTTGGGAGCACGCCGTTTAAACGGAGGTTTGCCAGACCTCCGTTTTTGTGGTATAAAAGAGGGGATACTATTATATAAGTATACTCCCTGTGAGCAGCAGCGGACCGGGAGTGTGAAGCACCTGAGGAAAGAGAAGCATACGAAGATGAAGCATACAGGAATAAAGCATACAGAATATGCGGAAAGTACAGAAAGCAGACAGGGAAAAAAACTGCCGTATCCGGTGATCCTGGCCTCCGCCTCGCCCAGGCGAAGGGAGATTTTAAATCAGATCGGCATAGAGCCCACTGTGATGCCGGGAAATCTTGAAGAACAGGTGACATCGGAAAGACCTGATGAGGTGGTGATGGAGCTGTCAGCCCAGAAGGCAGAGCATGTCTATAACATGTGCAGAAAAGACAGGGAAAACGGCAGTTTCATTGTCATTGGCTCAGATACGGTCGTGGCTGCCGGAGGAAAGATCCTGGGAAAGCCCGGGAATGAGGAGGAAGCGAGGGAGATGATTCGCCTCCTGTCCGGAAACGTCCACCAGGTCTATACAGGCGTCACCCTGATCCGGGGGGATAGGAAAATCACCTTTGCGGAAAAAACGGAGGTTTCAGTCTGGCCAATGACAGAGGAGGAGATAGAGGACTATATCGCCTTTCATGGTTCAGAGGACGATGGCGAGTCCGAAGAGAATCCCGGAAAGCCGCGGCATGAGTGGGAAGACAAGGCCGGCGGATATGGAATACAGGGCAGTTTTGCAAAATTTATCAGGGAGATTCACGGAGACTATTATAATGTGATGGGCCTTCCGGCCAGCAGGACGTATCAGGAACTTAAAAGGATTTCGGAGGAGAGGCTATGATTAAACTGATTGTGTCAGACATTGACGGAACTCTGGTGCGTGATGGGGAAAACCAGTTAAACACAGAGCTGTTTGATGTGATTATGAGGCTGAAAAAGGAGAAGAAAATCCACTTTGCGGCTGCCAGCGGCAGGCAGGTGGCCAGCATCGAGTATACTTTTGCGCCTATAGGGAAGGAGATTTTCTATGTGGCGGAGAACGGGGCCTATCTGGGATGCCTGGGCAGAAACCTGTTTCTCTACCCTATGGATCAGGCTGCAGCGGCAGAGCTGATTGAGGATATAAGAAAGAACCCTGTGATGGACATGGTGGTGAGCGGTGCAAAGCACGCATACATGGAAACGAAGGATCAGGCGTTTACGGACTGGGTGAAAAACGGCTACCACTTCGATGTGGTTCCGGTAGACGATGTGACAAAGGTGGACGATGTGATCATCAAGGTAGCTGCTTATAAAAAGTCCGATATTCAGAAAGAAGCGGGATTTTTCTTTGATAAATACGGCAGCAGAATGAAAATCACTATCTCCGGAGACATGTGGATGGACTGCATGCACACGGGCGTCAACAAGGGGGAGGCAGTGAAAACACTTCAGGAGAGCCTGGGCATTCTGCCGGAGGAGACCATGGTATTTGGAGATCAGCTGAACGATATTGAGATGCTGAACCGGGCCTACTACAGCTTTGCCGTGGGCAACGCCAGAAAAGAGGTCAAGGAGGCTGCCAGATTTCAGGCAGATACCAATGTGAACGACGGTGTTCTGAAAATTTTAAAACGCCTCCTTTAACAGGGGCAGTCCCGCCGTAGGGAGAAGAACAGAAGGAGAGATGGAATGGAGAGTAAAAACAGAAGGAGGGCCTGTGGGGCCATGGAGGAGATTTATCAGTGTCTGAGCCAATCGCCTCTTGAA